>Ga0196970_1000106_pt1 | contig 131360 bp, 130 predicted proteins | sample S1v_513CmetaG_FD_148672 | JGI IMG/M metagenome (GOLD analysis project Ga0196970, IMG submission 148672) | Soil microbial communities from Anza Borrego desert, Southern California, United States - S1+v_5-13C | ecosystem: Environmental > Terrestrial > Soil > Desert | place: USA: California... | reverse complement strand
AAGCCGCACTGGCCCCATACCACCCCCGCCGCCACTCCGGCCCGCCTCAGAGGCGGTTCCGGCCCCGACTGCCCCGCACCAACCGCCGCCCGGCGCCCCACTGCGGCCTGTGGCCCAGAGACCGCCGCAGGCCCCCCGCTCCCGCACCGAGCCCGTCCGTCCGGCGCTGAGCGTCCTGCGGCAGCAGGTCGTCTCCTTCTGGGGCGGCAAGCCCGGCGCTGGGCGCAGCACCCTGGCCGTCGCCCTGAGCGACCTGCTGAGCCGGGCTGGTGGGATCCGGATCTGCACGGTGGACCTGAACCCCTGCAACTCCTCCCTCGCCGCTCTGGTGGGGAAGGAGCAGGAGATCCCCAGCTGGTTCCACCTGAGCGAGGCGCTCACCAGGGGCGCTCCCTTCCCAGCCGACGCACTCCGCTGGGTGAAGCCCAATTGGGCGATCCTCTCCGGCCCAGACGGCCGGCCCGACTGGGTTCAGAATCTGACCGGTCCCTCGATCGCCTGGCTGGTCGATGGCCTGCGCACACAGTTCGACTATATCGTCCTGGATCCGGAGGCCCGACCCGGCGAGGTGCGCGACACCGCCGCCCGTCTGGCCCAGACCCTTCTGGTCACGCTCGCCCCGGACTACCCGGACGTGCTGGATACCACCCGAGCCTTCGAAGCGGGGCTGGAGCAGGGGCTCATCGACCGGGGCCGCTGCCGGTTGGTGCTCAACCGCTGGCTGGAGACGCCGCATCTGCCATCTACCGATGTGGCCGACTGCTTTGGCATACCCGTCGCCCTCACGGTTCCGCCGGCACCGGAGGCGGTGGTTGGCGCCACCAGCCAGGGGATACCCGTCTCGCAGTTGGAGAGCCAGGCGAGCCGGGCCATGGTGCAGGCCCTGGGCGGGCTGGCTGGGTTGGTAGCCGAGACGGTGGTCGGGGCCGCCGCCGAGCGGAGCGGCCTGTTGAAGGGGCTCTTCGGACGCTAGACCTGGCGCAGGGGGGAGAGAGGTCATGAAGGGGAGTTACGGGCGCTACGCCCTGCTGGGGGCGCTGCTCTGCGCCTTGCTGGCCGCCTGGCTCAATGTCCGGTTTCTGAAGGCACAGGAGCAGACCGTCAATGTGGTGATGGTAGCCAAGGAGCTTCAGCCCTATACCGCTATTCCGGCGGATGCACTCAAGGTGACCACGGTGCCGAAGGAGGCCGTGCCAGATGACGCCGTGACCGATGTGAGTGAACTGGAGGGCCACTACAGCCGGGCGCTCCTGATTCCCGGCACGGTGATGCGCAAGGCCCACCTGGTCGCCGCAGGCGGTTCCAATCTCGCCGCCCGGCTGGCGGTGGAACAGGCTCACGGCATGCGGGCAATGGCGCTCCAGGTGAACGCCGCCACCGGCGTGGCCGGCACGCTGAAGGAGGGCGACCCGGTCGATATCCTCGTCGCCGTGACCGATGAAGCCGATGGCAGCGAGTCGGGTGGCACCTTCGCCCGGATCATCGCACAGCGAGTGCCGGTGATCTACGTGAGCGACGACGAGGACGGCGGAACGATGACCGTGGTCCTGCAGGTCGCCCCGGAGAAGGCCGAGGAGATCGCCTTCGCCCAGGCCAACGGCCAGATCTGGCTCCTGACCAGCCCCTACGGGACCGACGCCGAACCGGCTGTCACCACTGGGGTCAACCCGCAGGTCTTCTTCGAGCGGTACGGCATTCGGCCTGAGGAGGCCGTAACTGCGTCGGGCGGGAGCGAGACTTCGTCGGGCCAGGTGGCCTCCAAGGCCAAATCCGGCAACGGCTTCGGCGGCGGCATGAGCGGCGGAGGGGGGAACTAGCCATGAGCGGCGGCTTCATTACGGCGATCTGGAGTCCGAAGGGCGGGGTGGGCAAGACGCTCCTCTCGGTGGCCCTGGCCCTGAAGCTGGCCGAGAAGCGGCGGACCACCCTGATCGACGGCAACGCCGACAACCCCGATCTGGTCAGCCTGCTCCAGTGCCCGAGCCTTCCCAACATTGGGACCTGGCCCGGCCAGCCGGACCCGGCCGAGCTGGAGAGCCACCTGGTCCGCCGCTCCAGCCGGCTCTTCATTCTCCCCGGTCCGACCCGTTTTATTGATGAGGCGGTGCTCTCGGCCGATGCGATGGACTCGGTGCTCCGCACCCTCCGGGCCGCCGGCCACATGGTGGTAGTCGACTGCTCCACCAGCCTCCGGGATTCGACCCTGGTCGCCCTGGACCACGCCGACCGGATTCTGGTGCCGGTGACGCTCGACCTGCTCTCGATCACACCCCTGAAGCGTGTGGCCCGGGAGCTGGAGTTTCTAAAGCTACCGGCCCCCAAGTTTCGGGTGGTGATCAACCGGCATACCGACACGCGGGAGATCACGGCGGAGGATATCCGCCTGGTCAGCCCCTTCCCGGTGGCGGGGGTGGTGCCATCGTCCCGGGTGGCTGCGGCGGCGATCAACCGGGGTGACCTCGAGTCGGCGGCAGCGCCTACATCGCCCGTGGGCAAGGCGGTGAACGGGCTGGTGGCGGAGATGCTCCCCACCGAGGCCGGGAGCGCCCAGGAACCGGCTGATGCCGGCCCTGGCCTGCTGGGGCGGCTCCGAATCCTGACCGGCAAGGAGGGCGCCTAAATGTCCAACCGCTCCCTCCTCCGGCAACTCGCCACCCAGGTGGATGATCTCAAGCAGCCGTCCCCTGAACCGGTAGCGCCAACCGCCAAGCCCACCCGTGACGGGCTCCTACAGAAGCGGGTCGATGCCGCCCTGGTCCAGGACCCCGCCGCCCAGGTGCAGTACGAGAAGCTGCGGGACAACGTGCGGGATCAGCTCCTGCAGGAGATCAGCGGTGACCTGCTGCTGAAGCCCAGCGACTCCACCCTGCGACTCCTGGCCCGGGAGAAGATCAATGCCATTCTCGAGCGGGACGGCTCGGTCCCCGCTACCCTGCGGGAGACGATGGTCACCCGGCTGGTTCAAGACCTGGTCGGCTTTGGCGTGATCCAACCATTGATTGATGATCCCTCGATCTCGGAGATCATGGTCAACCGCTTCAACGATATCTGGGTAGAGCGAAACGGGCGACTGGAGCGGGTAACTGGCCTGGCCTTTGACAGCGACCAGGCGGTGCGCCACCTGGCCGAGCGGATCGCCCAGCCGATTCGCCGCCGGATCGATGAGCGCCACCCGGTCCTGGACGCCCGGCTGCCCGACGGCTCCCGAATCTGCGCCACCCTGGGGCCGCCCGCGCTGGATGGCTGCGCCATGGCGATCCGCAAGTTCAACCCCCGCATGCTCGGGGTCCAGGCCATGGTAGACGCCGGGACGCTGACCCCTGAGGCGGTCGACTTCCTCCGCCGGGCGGTCCGGGCGAGGTGCAATATCCTCGTGATCGGCGGGACATCGTCCGGCAAGACCACGGTCCTGAATGTACTCTCCAGCTTCATTCCGCAGGATGAGCGGGTGATCACGATCGAGGATGCGGCCGAGCTGCAGCTACAGCAGCCGCACCTGCTCCGCTACGAGACCCGGCACGGCAACGCCGAGGGGCAGGGGGCGATCACCATTCGGGATCTGGTCCGGACATCGCTCCGATTGCGGCCCGACCGGATCGTGGTGGGCGAGGTGCGCGGACCGGAGGCGCTGGACATGATTCAGGCCTGCAATACCGGCCACGATGGGTGCTTCTCCACCCTGCACGCCAACACGGCCAGCGACGGGCTCTCCCGTTTGGAAACGATGATCCTGATGGCCGACAGCGGCCTGCCGATCCGGGCGATCCGGCAGCAGATTGGCTCCGCCTTCGAGCTGCTCGTCCACTGCGCCCGCCTCAAGGGCGGTGGGCGGCGGATCATGGAGATCGTTGAGGTCGATATGACTGACCAGGGCGAGTACCATTACCGCTCGCTCTTTCGCTGGAGCCCTTCGAGCGATCGGCTTGAGCCCACGGGCGAGGCGCCCCGGCGCATTGTGAAGCGGTACACCTGGGAGCAGGAGGGATAGGGCGTGCAGTACCTGGCTGGGCTCTTCACCTTCCTGGCGATCGCCTTCGCCCTTTCGGCGCTGGTCCAGACCCTGAGCGGCCGCTCCCGCATCGCACGCAGGCTCCTGGCCGAGAGGGATCCCCGCAGCCAGGAGGCGACGGCCACGGTCCGGGCGCCGGGCCTGCTGGAGCGGCTGGAGCGGGAGGCGAAGCAGGCGGGTGTGGACTGGAACCGGCGGTTCTTCCTGCTCTGCTTCACCGGTGGGATTGGACTGGGGCTGTTGCTGGCGCTGGCTGGCAACTCGCTGCAGGGGCTCCTGATCGTGGCGCTCGGCGTCATGGGGCCGGTCGGCTTCATTCGCAACCGGGCGAAGGCCCGAGCGGAGCAGTTCACCCAGCAACTCCCCGCCACGCTTACACTCATGGCCAACGTGATCCGGGCCGGCGGGACGCTCTACCAGGGTGTTCAGGCGGTGGTCAAGCAGGCGCCCGAGCCGATTCGCTCGGAGTTTGTCCGGGTGGAGAAGGCGATGCAACTGCAGATCCCGGCCGCCGAGGCGCTGGAGAAAATCCGGGACCGGATTGGCCTGGCGGAGTTCCACTCGGTGGTGGTCGCCTGCAAGGTGGCCGGCGAGGCCGGCGCCGACCTGGACCAGGTGCTGGAGTCGATCAGCCGGGAGTTGGTCGAGGACCGGCAGTTCCTGAAGGCGATGCAGGCCGCATCGGCCGAGGGAAAGGCGTCCGCCCGCATGGTGACCGCCGTCCCCTTCGTGGTCATGGGACTGGTGACCGTTCGCAGCCCCGATTACTTCGGGGAGGCGCTCCGGGAGCCGATCGGGCAGGTGCTGATCCTGGGCGGTGTGCTCATGATCGCCCTGGGGTGGCTTGTGATCCAGAAGATCACCGATGTGCGCAATTGGTAGGGGGTGAGCAGCATGGTCTTCCTCTGGACCTTCCTGGCGGTCTTGCTGCTGGGCGTCGGCCTGCACGACCTGATCACCGCTCCCCGCCGCCGGCTCCGGGCCATGCTGGACCGGGTCGGGCAGATGGAGGTCGACCGCCCCAGCAGTGAGCGGCTCATGACCTGGCTGAAGGAGCGGGTGATCCCACGGGTGCCGCTCCTGCCAGGGGCGGGCTCGGTGGAGGAGCTGCGGCAGCTGGTCCTCTGGGCCGGGCGGCCCGGCGGGCTGGGGGCCGAGGAGTTCTACTTTCTGCAGTTTGTCTCCGCCGTCGGGTTGGCGCTGCTCCTCGTGACCCCGGCGGGCTGGAAGGGGGCGCTGGTCGGGGCGATCGCCGGGCTCCTCGGCCCCCGGCTCTGGCTGCGGAGCCGGGTGGCGGAGCGGACCTTGGCCCTCCGGCGGCACCTGCCCCAGTTCGTCCACCTGTTGGCCACCTGCCTGGAGTCGGGCCTCGGGCTGAATGAGGCGATCCGCCGGGTGGCGGTGGAGAGCCCGGGCCTCCTGGCACAAGAGATGATTCGGACCGTCCATGAGATGGCGGCGGGCAAGCCGGCTCAGAAGGCCTGGAAGGACCTCATGGAGCGGCACGAGAGCCCGGAGCTGAAGGAGATTGTGACGGCGATCATGCAGAGCCACGAGTTTGGCGTGGGGATTGCCGAGCACCTGCGATTCAGCATGCGGGCGATCCGGCAGAAGAAGCAGCAGACGGCGCAGCAGAAGGCGCAGGAGGCCTCCGTCCGGATGCGGCTGCCCATGGTGATCTTCATTCTCATGCCGACCATGATGATCGTGCTTGGGCCAGCGGTGGTCAAGCTGATGACCCAGTTCATGGGGGGATAGCCGATGTGGCTGCGCAGACTGCTCCGCTCCCAGCGCGGGAGCCAGATGGTCGAGTTTGCCCTCATCGGGCCGATCCTGGTCTACCTGGTCCTCTGTATCCCCGTCTTTGGGATGTTTGTGCGGAGTTGGATCGTGATCTCTGCCGCCGCTCGCGACGGGGCCCGGGCCGGTGCTCTGCTTGGCGTGAGCCAGCGAGAGGCGACGGCGGAGTCGAATGCGGCGGAGTCGGTCTACCTGCCCCACACGGGGGTCGGCCCGTCCGGGAGCAACAAGCCCTTCTTCAACCCGGCGACAGATGTGGATGCGACCGTGGACAAGGCGGCGGGTACGATTACCGTTCGGGTCACCTATCACCAGCCCTCCTACCTGCCACTGCTGGCAGCCCTCCTCGGCGGGAGCAGCAGCGGCCAGGATACGGTACCGCTCACCGCTCGGGCCACCTTCCTGATCGAGGAAGGCAGGGAATTGAACTGATGTGGCAGGATCAGCGTGGCTCTACCACCGTCACCCTGGTGATCGCCTGGACGGTGATCATGCTCTGCATCGCTCTGGGAGCCGATGTAGGCCGGGCCTATATCATACGGGAGCAGCTTCGGACCGCGGAGGATGCCGCCTCTCTGGCGGGGGCCCAGCAGTTGCAGTACCGGGTGGAGATGCGCTTCACACGGGAGGTCAAGATCACCCAGTGGATCTGCGATGAGGATGGAAACCTCCCCGGCGAGATCGATGACCCAGCGGCCCCGGAGCCAGAACCGGTGGATGAGACCGAGAAATGCACGGTCGAGGAATGGGTCTCCGCCAGCCCCCTCTCGGTCACAGGTCCAGAGGGTGAGGTGTGGGCTGAGCTCCCAGAGATCTGGCGTGACAACTGCAGCCGGGGCGACCAGCGCTGCTATTCCAAATCGCCCACGGCCTACCAGTGCTGGCTGGAACCGATCAAGGACGAGGCGGCGATTGAGGGCAAGGCCCGGTCCGCCTTTGCCTGGAACGAGGTGTGGGGCAACTCGGCCACCCGCAAGTCGCTCTTCGTTGACGTGATTGGGTTGGAGCAGTCCCGGCCCAAGAGCGTTCAGGTGATTGTGGATGGCCAATTGGAGATGAAGAGCTTCCTCCTGGGAATCATCGGGATTCCGTCCGTTGGGATCAACATACCGGGGAAAGCGATCGGCATACCGGTTCGCCGAGGGGAGAGCACGACGACCAGGGTGCCAGACGCCTCCGGTCAGACCGTGACGCTGACCTCGCCGTGCGATGCCTAGGCTTCAGCCTCCTGTATCAGGTTGGGAATTTCGTGAAGGGGTGGTTCACGTGATGCTCAAGGCTTACTTCTGGGTGCGTCGGTTGATGGATCGGCAGGATGGACAGGGCATGACCGAGTACGGGCTGATTATCGCCCTGATTGCGGTGGTGTTGATCGTCGTCCTCACGTCGATGTCTGACCAACTGGAGACCACTTTCAACAAGATCACCGGGGCTCTGACCAAGAGCAACAAGTAAGCAGGGAGGGGTGGTTCACGTGATGCTCAAGGCTTACTTCTGGGCTCGCCGGCTGATGCTGCGGCAGGAGGGACAGGGCATGACGGAGTACGGGCTGATCATTGCCCTGATTGCGGTAGTGCTGATCGCCGTCCTCACGTCCATGTCGGGTCAACTGGAGACCACTTTCAACAAGATCACCGGGGCTCTGACGGATAGCAACAAATAGCACGGAAAGGGGACCCCCTCGGTCGACGCCGAGGGGGTCTGCATGTACTTGGGGTTATGTGAATGGGAGAAGTTAGAACAAAACAACCCGCATCTACGTACTAGATAATGGGAGGACTCCACACTGAGGGGGGTTTTGCGGATGAAGCGTTTCTCGGCACTCCTGTTCCTTCTGCTGATGGTGGCGGTCGAGGCGCTGCCGGGTGAGGCGGCGTCGGGGCGGAGGCCCTTCGAGGGGTATTGCGAGGACGGAAAGCCCGTGGTCACCTACTGGGATCCGAAGCTCGATGAGTACTACGAACCAGTGTGCTCGGGGGATAACCTGGGGCTCCGGATGAAGAAGATCGACTATGAGCGCCCCCCGTCGCAGTTCCGGGAGGCACCGCCCCCTCCCGGCGATTGGTCGACCTGGGCGAACATCTGGCTGAATGGACAGGCTGTCACCAATCCCTACGCCGATGTCCTGCCCTATGTTACCCGCAGCACAGGGAGAACCCTGATTCCACTGCGCATGGTAACCGAGGCAATGGGTGGGACGGTCGAATGGGACGAGGCGGCACGCAGGGTCACCATTCGCTTGGGGGAGCGCTACATGGAGATGACGATTGGCGAGTCTGATGCGGTGGCCAACGGCCAGCCCGTCTCCCTGGACCAGCCCCCGCTCCTCTGGCTTAACCGGACGATGGTACCGCTCCGGGTTGTCGTGGAGGCGTTTGGGGCACAGGTAGGCTGGGATGGCAAGGTTCAGCGCGTGGACATTACCCTGAGCGGCGTTCAATGCGCGCCTGGGTACTGCATTGACTACCTGTGATGAGAATCCACCGCGCAACGGCGCTCCTCGTTTTGGGTTCCGCTCTTCTGCTCCAGGTTGCCAGTGCAAGCAGACCAGCTTCTGCCACGAGCGAGCGGCCGATTCTGACCTATGGCGGAAGTGAAGAACGCAACCACGCTTACCGATCACCGCTGCCGGCGGCGGTGTGCCGGGAGGCGGAGGTGGTCACCGGCCTCACCCTTAGCCAGCCCCTGGTGCTCCACGATGAGGAGGGATTTGTCGGTCCGGACGGTACCCTACATAAAGAGATCGTTGTTCACCTTGGACAATCTCACTTGAAGCTGCTGACACTCGACGGGCACGAAATCGCCTCGCACTGGGTGCAGAGCGGCGACCTTAACAGCCTGGCGCGGATCTCGTACGCAGAGCGTCCGGGCCTCGGTGGCCTCGCATCGAAGGTTGTGTACGTGGCAACTCGACCACCTACCGTCAAGGCGTACTCCCTGCAGGAGTTGCTGGCAGTAAAGCACGGTGCTGCACCCTTGGGAGCCTATTCTGTCGGCAACGGCCAATATATCGTTGCAGCCCCGGTTTACCTTGGCGAGACGCCCATAGGTGAAGACGTGGTTGCGATTCCCGTAGTAGATAACCGCTTCTACCTACTCGTTGGGATCGCAGAGCAAAGGGAAACGGGGGATCCGTGGTTCATCGACATGACTGATGTGACAGTAACGTCGGGATGGAACTCAGCAACTCCCCTGAAGACCGAGGCCGTTCATTTTGCTACGACCCTCGGGAAGCAGTTCAACATCTACACAATTGAAGATGGTCTTACTCCGACAGTCGCTAGTTCCATTGAGAACCTGACATTCGGCCAGGAGGCGCTATCCCAGGTTGTTCGGGAGGGACCCACCTCGCCGCTCTTCTTCACGGTGGAGAAGAATGGGGTCTTTCACAAGCTGGACATAGGCCAGCAGACGGGGTGGACCGCCAAGCCAAGTACCTTCCAGGGCTTTACGAATGTCGGCCCCAGCACAGACGGCGAGTTCGTCTACTTCGGCTTCCGCTGGGAGGGAAGTACCACCTCTACGAATACCGGCGGAAAGAACGGGGTACTGGTCGCTGTTCACAAGGGTAGCTGGGAGCCAGCGTGGGAGACGCGCATCCCGATCATGAACCAGACCCATGACCGCAGCTGGATCAACATTACCCCGATTGTCTGGGAACCGGCGCAGGACCCCGCCGACCGGCGCATTATCGTGGGGGATGCCGGCGGTGCGTTGACCGCTCTGACCCCGCAGGGTGGCCTGAGCAAGCTCTTCCTGACCAACGGAAACAACCTGCCGGTCGGCTGCTCAGAGATTGAGTCGACCGGACCCGAATACCGACCAAGCTTCCGGTACTCCGAACAGGCCATGCTCACCCTCACCCCGAACCGCCAGAGTGATCCCGCCAACGCCTGGTTCAACACCCAAGGGGTGACGACCGAGATGTCAATCTACGGGGGGCGGCTCTATACCGGATACGCCCATGCCACTCCCGCACAATCCGCACTCGTGATCCTCAGGGCGGCATCGAACATCTCCGTGGGTGAGTTGCGGATCGAGCAGCAGGACGCCAGCGGCGGGTACATCCCCCTGGGGGCGGAGGATCTCCTCAAGGCGGGGACGAAAGTGCGGGTGACCGCACCGGTCACCTACCAGGGCGATCCGGTGAAGGGCCCCCTGCCCGTGGCGATCTGGGCCGGTTTCCACGATGGCGCCAAGAGCGAGCGGGTTGAGAGTCTGGATCCGTTTGTGACCAAGCAGGTGGTCTTTGAACTGGTTGTCCCGAAGGGCAAGGATGACGCCGTGCTCTCGGTTACGGTCAATCCCGCCTTGTTTAACATCCGCCGTGATTCGGAGAGCCAGCGGGAACTGCCCCCGGGTGTTACAGAGGCGCCTCCTGCCTTGCCGGCGGCTTGGGGTAGCGGGGGAGCGATCCCGATTGGCGAGGTCTGGTCCCTAGACAACTCCCGAAGTGCGGTCCTGGCTCGGACGGTACGCAACGACTGCATGCTCTCCAGCTTCAACACGGACAAGGTCGTGACGACGGACACCATCGGCTTTTCGGTGTCACTGCGTTTCCTTTCGCATATCAACCAAGAGACACAGGCAGAGCTAGAGGTGACGGCAAAGTCCGCAGCCGGACTCTCGGCCAGCATTCCTTCGTCCTTCAAGCTGCGACACGGCACTTCCGGTGAGGTGCAGGAAGGTGAGTTCTGGAATGTGCCCGTTGGGACGTATCACCTCATGGCGGTTCTCTCCTGTCCGGATGACTCCAACCCCGACAACAACCGGCGAGAGGCGACGGTGATTGTGCAGGATCCCGAGACGAGGCAAGGCGGAGGGGGTTCAGCGCAGAAGCCAGACCACTAACGAACAGGCCGGACCGAGTCGATCGGTCCGGCCTCTGTGGGTCCACGGCTTACGCGCAACGGCTACCGGCTGCAGGGTCATCGGGCGAGGTGGTCGCCCTCCAATCGATGCGTATGCCCTTCCAGGCCATATACCCCAGCAGAATGGCCACCCCGAGCGCTTCCACAGCAATGCCAAGGAGCCCTTCCTCCGGCATGCCGATCGGCCCTACCAGCCAGGCGGGGCCGGTCATGCGCGCAGCGATCAACGGGTGCGTGTTCCAGAGCGGGGAGATACCGAAGACCGACCATTGGGCGAAGTCCCATGCGGTATGCCAGCCAATCGCCAGCCAGAGCGAGCCAGTAACCAGCCGGCTAAGGATCAGGCCGGTCGAGATAATCAGCACGCTCGGAATGAACGTGAGCATCCACGGACCGAATTCGCCAAAGTGGAGCAGGGCAAACACAACCGAAACGACCAGCGAGGCGACCCAGAGCCGGCGCCCCTCGGCGAGGTTTTGGAACCAGTAGCCACGCATGACCACCTCTTCCGTAAAGCCAGGGGTGACGGCAAAGACAAGGCCGCCCAGCACAGAGCTCAGGGCGGGGCCCCACCCGCTCCGGGCGGGCTCAAAGGCGGTCACCTTTAGCCATCCTGCGGCATACTCGATCCCGAAGACCAGCCCCATGAGGAGGACACCCGCGATGAAGCCGATCAGTAACTGCCCGAGCCACCCCCGCAACGGGAGCAGTCCAATGCTGCGCAACGGGCGCCGGTCGACGCGGGTGCGGAAGAGCCAGGTCAGCCCGACCGTGAAGGCGACGGCCAGCCCGGAGGAGAGCAGGCCTCCAAAGGGGTGGGTCCGCGGGACTCCGGTCACCAGCTCCTGCAGAAACTGAGACAGCAAGAGAGCGACATAGTACAGGAACATGTAGGAGAGGAGCCTCCAGAACAGGTTCAGGCGGCCGTCCGGGGCGATAAAGAGTCTGCGCATAGGACTCGCTCCGATCATTAGGGTTGGCGAAGTAACGTGGCCGGTCAGTGAGGATCGTTCCGAACATCGGATGGTTCGCCTCGGATTCGCAATACTCCTGTGCCCTTTCTGTTTATTTCCAATAAGAAAAACCTCTACGGGGCCATGAACTGGGTCACAAAGTTGTAGACCGCGGGTCCGGCGGCCATGGCCAGAATGGAGGGCAACACAAACCCGATCAGCGGGAGGAAGAGCTTGACGCTCGCCTTCGCCCCCAGCTCCTGCGCCGTGCGGCGCCGCTTGTCCCAGGCTGCCTCGGCCTGGCTCCGCAGGGTGATGCTCAGCCCGTCGGTGCCCTTCTCCATGGTCTGGACCAGGGCGCCTACGAAGAGGGTGAAGTCACGCACATCTAGCTGCTGCGCCAGGTTCAGGAAGGCGATTACCGGGGTCTGGCCGAGCTGGATCTCGGCGAGTGCGCCCTTCAACTCATCGGCGAGGGTGGAGCGGGCCTGGCGGCAGTAGTGCTCCAGGGCGGGGAGCAGGTGGAGGCCCGCCTCTGTCAGGACGGCGATGGTGAAGAGGAAGAAAGGGAGGTCCTTCTGCACCGCGGCCCGCCGCGCATCGGCCTTGCGGGCGATCTCCAGGTCCGGCCCCTGGAAGGCCCAAGCCCCTGCCGCCACGGCCACCAGGGCGATGTTCCGCAGGCCGATCAGCCAGAGCACGGCGGCTCCGGCCAGGGTCAGCGCCGTGAGCCGGAGCTTGCGTGCGGCCAGGTCATCTAGCGTGGTCTGGGCGCCGGAGACGGCCAGGTTCCGGGCGACCTTGGTAGTGGCCAACAGATCGGCAAGGCGGCGGACGATGGGGCCATGGCGGACCTGATCGGGCGCTGGGTGCCCGGTCCAGGCCCAGGATTCGGCCTGGGCTCTCCGCTCCTTGACGGGCATGGCCAGCAGGAAGACGGCGCAACCGGCGAGCAGGGCGATCAGCAGGGCCATGGGACCACCTCCCTACACATCGATCTGAGTCAACCGATTCGCCAGCCAGTAGCCGGCGATGATCGCGAGGAAGATCACGCCGAGGGCGATCTGGCCCCCAACGGTCCGGTGGAAGACAGCCATATACTCGGGGTTGCTCACCTTGGTGATCAGGTAGATGCCAAGGGGGAGCAGGGCCATGATCGCCGCTTCGGTCCGCTTCTGGGCGGTCATGACCTGAATCTCCCGGTCGATCGCCATGCGGTCGGCGATCATGTGGGCGACATTGCCCATGACCTCGACGATATTGCCGCCGCGCCGGCGGGTGATCACGACCGCATCCACCAGGGAGGAGACCTCCTCCAGCGGAACCCGCTCCCGCATGGCCAGGAGCGCCTGGTCAACGGGCTGGCCCATTTGCACGTCTCGCACCACCAGGGTCAGCTCCTCCAGAATGAAGGCCCCGCGCGGGTGGAGCCGTTCCAGGTCCCGCACGCTCCGCTCCAGGGCGTTGGTCAGCGACTGACCCGCCTTTAGCGAGGTCGCCAGGGAGAGGAGCGCCTCCTGCAACTGGTCGCGCAGGCTCCGGGTCCGGTGGCGGGCCAGAAAGTCGAAGAGGGCGTTCAGGATCAGCGGTCCGGCGGGCAGGCAGATCAGGGCGGTTAGCCAGGCGCCGGTCAGCAGGCGGGCCAGGAGGAGCGTTGCCGCCGGGACGGCCACCAGCAGGACCCGGTACTGGGAGGCGGTCAGCGGGAGGCGCCGCTCCCGGAGCCGCTGCTCCAGCGGGGACGGGGCGCCGGGGGCGGTCCCCCCGCCGGCCCACGGGTCACCGCCGCTGGCCGAGCCCCGCCCCGGCGGGGCCACGGCAAGGAAGACCGCCGCTGCGGCCAGGAGCGCTGTCAGGAGTAGCATTTAGCATCCCTCCGGGAGGGGAACTCGGGCCATGGCGAACTTGGCCCGGTTGGTAACGGTGCGCCCGGTCGGCAGGAGCGCCTCGGCGGCGGGGTCGTAGCGGAAAAGCTCCTCGGTGGTGATCTCCCCGTGCTGCAGGCCGGTCACCTCAAGGATCTGGAGGAGCTTGCGGGAGCCATCTGCCAACCGTTCGAGGTGCAGAATGAAGTCGACCGCTGCCGCAATCTGTTGTCGAATGGCGGAGGTGGGCAGTTCGACGCCGGACATGAGCACCATGGTCTCAATGCGGGAGAGCCCGTCCCGACCGGAGTTGGCGTGGACGGTGGTCAGGGAGCCGTCATGGCCGGTGTTCATGGCCTGGAGCATGTCCAGCGCCTCGCCGCTCCGGCACTCGCCCACGACGATTCGGTCGGGCCGCATGCGGAGCGAGGCTCGCACCAGCTCGCGGATCGGCAGGGCGCCCTTCCCCTCCACGTTGGGAGGGCGGGCCTCCAGCCCGACCAGGTTGGGGATCCCGGTCAACTGAAGCTCGGCGGAGTCCTCAATTGTCACAACCCGCTCGTGGCGGGGGATGTGCATGGAGAGGGCGTTGAGGAAGGTGGTCTTACCGGTCGATGTGCCGCCGGACACCACGATATTGCACCGGGCCAGGACCAGCGCCCGCAGGAACTCGACGGCGAGGGGGCTGAGGGCGCCCTTCTCGGCCAACTGCTCCAGGGTCATGGGGCGCTGGGGGAACTTGCGAATGGTCAGGACCGGCCCCACGAGCGAGACCGGGGGCAGGACCACGTGCACCCGGGCGCCGCCCGGCAGGCGGGCATCGACAATGGGCGTGGCCTCATCGACCTTGCGGTTGACCCGGGAGACGATCCGCTCGATCAGGTTCTGCAGGTCGGCATCGGAGGCGAAGGTAAGCGGGTTGCCGGCATCATCCACCGCGGGTTCGGGGTGACCGGTCCGCTCGATGAAGATGCGGTCTGGCCCATTCACCATGATCTCCTTGATTGTCGGATCTTGTAGAAGTGGGTCGAGGAGCCCGAAACCGAAGATCTGGTACTGGAGCCGGTCCACCAGGGCCGCCTTGTCGGCATGGGTGAGGGAGAGGTAGGGGAAGCGCTCCGAGAGCTCCTCCTCCATGAGCTGCCAGATCTGATCCCGGCTCTCCCGATCGGAGCCGTGGCCTCCGAGGGGCATTTCGGACTGGCGGAGCCGCTCGCGGATCGCATCGACCACAGGGCGGATGCGGTCAGGGGCGAGCGCCTGGGGCGTGGAGCTATCTGCCAGGCCCTGGCGGCGCTGCATGAGCTGGCGCAACCCTCCGTTCATGCGCGGCTCACCTCCAGGGTCAACTGCTCCAGGAGCGCATCCAGCGCCTTGTCGGCGCCGCTGCCGGGCTTGAAGCCGGTGAAGCGGCCGGAGCTATCCACCGGGGGCTTCGCCTCCTCGGGGATCCGCACCGGGGGCCGCAGCCGCAGGAACTCCAGCACCTCGACCAGCCGTTGGGGCAGGGCGTCGCGGGTCCGGTTCACCACGGGGATGATGCGGTCAGGCGGGACCTGCAGGCCGACCAGGACCTCGTGGACCTGGGCCAGCCGGAAGGCGGAGACGGGGTCGGGCAGAGCGACCAGGCAGACGGTGTGGGCGGCGGCCAGTGCGGCGGCGGTGGGCAGGGTCAGATCGCTGCCGGTGTCGATGAAGATATAGCTAATCCCGCAGGCGGGGAGGAGCTGGAGGACGGCGTCCACCTCGTCGGGGCCGACCTGGTCCATGACCGCCGGGCCGCCGCTGGGCAGCAGGTGGAGGCCAGGAGCGGCTTCGACCAGGGAGCGGGCCAGGGTCTCCGGCCCGTCGGGGCGGCCCGCAAGCCCGGCCCGCAGCTCGGGCAGGAGCGGCTCCCAGCCGCCGCCCGGGCGGAGCCCCAGCAGCGGAATGGCGCTCCCCCCGCCCCCGACCTCGACGACTGCCACATTCCGTCCCCGCCCGTGCAGGGTCTGGGCGAGGTGGAGCAGCAGGGTGGAGGTGCCAGCCCCGCCCCGGGGGGAGTGGCAGGCGATTACCTGGCCCTCCGCCGCAGGGCTGCTGGAGAGGCCTAGCAAGGAGCGCAACAGGTTGGCCAGGCGGGCGGGCTCCAGGTCAGGGCAGCAGGCGACACCCAACTCGCCCGCTCGCTGGCGGAGGTGGAGCCGCTCGGCGGCCCCGGCGAGGCAGACAGCCTGGTAGCCGGCGGCAAGCAGGTCCTGGGCGAAGGAGAGCCCCTCCAGCCCCAGTCCGGCGTGGATCACCACGCCGTGAACCGGCTCGTGCGCCATCCGTTCCAGTAGAGCCTCCGGGTCTGCCACCCCGTAGGCGACCGCCAGGTCCATCGACTCGTGCTGCTCCATCCATTGGCGAATCCGGTCGACGGTTGTCGTTGGAACCCCGCAGAGTGCCACGGCGACGCGGTCGGTCATGGCGAGATCTCCATGAGGTGGCGGACCACCTTGATCGCGCTGCCCTCGGCGATGGTCAGGAGGGGTGCGACCTGCGGCTCAGGGACAAGGACGGCGATCTGCCCTTCAGCCATCGCGATCACCTGGGCCCGCTCCAGCAGGCGCACCGCCTCGCCAGCCCCGCCTGGAAGGGCGTAGATATCGACCTTCTCGCCGATCAGGCCCTCGCCCGCGGGGAGTTGGTCCACGGTCAGGGTCACCACCCGCATGTCGCTGGGCGTGAGGCCATCGGGCAGTGTGGGGGCGGGTTCAGGGGAGACGTTTCGACCCGGGAGGAGCGGTTGACCGGCATCGATCAAACGTGTGGCGTACCAGTCGGCCGGTCTGTCGGTCGGGGTTGTCGGCAGCGCCTCGCCAGCCAGGAGCTTCCGGGTGGGGGCGTCTACCCGGACCCGCTGGAGCATGGTCTCGGCCAGTTGGGTGCCGGGGGTGATCGGTTCTGCCGCCACCCAGATCAGATCTCGCTCTGCCTCCCCGGCCGCGCTACGCCCGCCGAGGTAGAGTAGGGTCATGAAGCCAGCCGCAACGGCGCAGACCGCCGCGAGGATATACCGCATCCGCCCGTTCACCAAAGCCACCTCCTATCCCTTATCACGTAAGAGGGACTGCTTTGGTTCGAACGATCAAGGGTTGTTTGCAATCGATTCTTGACAGTCCAATAGGGGACAGCCTAGACTTGAATAAGGGAATGGATGGATGAAAAGGGTGATACTGTGGAGCGAGAGCGCGGGAGTGTCATGGTGGAGATGGCGCTGGTCCTGCCGTTTCTGGTGCTGCTGGTGGTGGGGGGCTGGGTGCTGGGCTACCTCGCCTACACGAAGATGTCGCTCGCCATGGCGGCCGACCGGGCGGCCCGGGACCTGGCGGCTGCAACGGAGTTGCACGGGAAGTTGGAGACCGGGACGGCCCTCCGCTACGATGCTGGCTTCGCAGAGTCCTTCGGCCTGCCGCGCTGGGGGCTACACGCCCTGGCCCTGAAGGCGCCGGTGGTCGCAGCAGAGGCCAGGCCGAACCGGATTTCGGACCACGCTGTGACGGTGGCGGTCTGCTACCGGGTCCCCTTCACGGTGCCCTTTGGGGTTATGGAGAAGCCGGTGCGCTACCACGTGGACACCAGCGACCTGGAGGAGGCCGCACTCTGGGTCTCGGAGGTGCTGGAGGCCGAAGAACTGGAGCAGACGGTCGCAGACTACCAGGAGACCAAGGGGTGGCTTGAGGAGGAGGCGAGCGGCTGGCGACAGGTGTGGGACCAGGGGAAGGAGACGTGGGACCAGACCCAGGACCTGGGCGCAAAGGCGGTCTGGGTCGGCAAGCTGGCCGAGGAGCTCTTCTTCGGCTCCCCACCGGACTTTGGCCGTTACAGGGAGGGCGTGGCCCCGGAGAAGATGGAGGAGACGGTGGCGGACCTCTGCCAGATCCCTGGGGCTCGGGGATCGATCGTCATGACCTCCCGCGCGACCTATCTCATGCAGACGGTCTGGCGACCGAATGGGGGTGGCAACCAATGAGCCGGTTCCGCTCGGAGGAGGGGGCGATTCTGGTCGAGACGGCGATCACCCTGCCGCTGATCCTGCTGCTGACGATCGGGGGGATTTCGGTCCTCTGGTGGCTGCACAACCGGGCGATGATGCACCTGGTGGTGTCCGAGACGGCCCGGGACAGGGCGGGGGATGGCACGTGGGTCGGCTACATAAACGACGCCCGTGTGGCTATGAACGGCCCCCAGGAAAGCTTCGGTGTGCCAAACCTACGGACGGTCTCCTTCCACCTGCCCACCGCCCCGCCCTTCGTGGTGGCGGCAGCCTGCAGCAGCCAGGCAGGGGTGGTTCCGAGGCTGCCCGGGCTCAGCCCCGCACCACCAGAGGCCACGGCACCGCCGCTGGACGAGGAGGAGCTCCCCCCCTGGTTCGGGCCGGTCTTCGGCCTCTCCCGAGAGCTCCGCAATCTGGCCCAGGAGGCGCTGGACAAGGTGAACGCGGTGGAGCAGGAGGCGGAGGGCTGGGCCGACGAGGGGATCTCCACCGCCGAGCAGCTACTCTGGTACCGACGGGCGACGGAGAACCTGCTCCAGGGGGAGGCGCACCAGCGCCGCCAGACCGTGGATTTCCTGGTGGGCGCTCTGGCGGAGGAGATCATGCAGGTACCCTGCCAGCAAGACGCCAACGGCGGCGTGGTCTTGACAGCGAAGGCGGTCATTCGGGGGGAACCGGTCTATGCGCAGCGGTAGGCGGGGGCAGGAGGGGTATGTCGCGGTCTATGTGGCGCTGGTGGCCAGCCTTGTCCTGGTGCCCATGGTGTTGCTGGTGATCGATCTGGCGGCGCTCGGGTATCATCGGACGAAGTTGCGGAACACGGCGGATGCGGTCGCACTTGGGGCGGTGGCGGAGTCGCAGTCGATCCATATCCCGATCCCGACGGAGTGGTATGGGTACATTCCGGTCAATGGGTGGATGTTAAACGGCATACACCTGAAAAATCTCGAGACCAGCTTTGGGGTTTGGAGAGCGTGGGGGGAGAGTGCGGTCGGCGAGAAGCTGCAGCAGGTTGCGGCCCAGAACCAGGACGTGGTCGGATTGAAGACGCAGGTAGTGGTGGGCACGGCGCAGGTGATGCCGGTGGGGAACCTCTTCTCGCCCTACATGTACGTGGAGATCCCGGTCAGCGCAGAGGTTCAGCTTCAGACGCCCTACCTGGCGCGCCTTCTCAGCCGGGGCGGAGAGCAGGCGGCGGGGAACAAGTTGACTGTGGCCGCCAAGAGCTGTGCAGTGGCCTGGTACCGGGTGGATAGTTGGGCCCACAAATGGTGGACACAGGACGGGAATCCACTGGAGAGCCTGGTCCATACGCTGGACCAGTTCCTGCCCCTCCAGGAGGAGAATGAGCCGCACAAGTATTATCGATTGGTCAACTGTGCCGATGACCTTATCGACCCACTCTCACGGGTGGAGGAAGTGATCGCCATGCACCTGGAGACGCAGACCGGGAAACGGTACACGAGCCCCTGGGATCGTGTCGATGAGCAGAATGCGGCGAAGGGAAATCCGCCGCAGCGCAGTGGGACCAGGAAGGGCGAGGGCAGCGAGGTCGAGAAGGGGAAAGAGATCTGGGACAAGGCTTGGAACTCCACGGGCAAGGAGTTTGAGCCGGTGCGTGAGAGCATGAAGCGTCCAGATAGCTGCAAGGCTGCCGGGACCTGTGTGGACCGGGACTCCACCCGGGAGTGGGCGAAGGCCGAGGAGGAGCAGGAGCGGCTGGCGGAAGAGGCCCGGAAGGCGGCCGAGAAGGCGGCGGAGGAGGCCAACGCGCCCGGCGAGTGAGCTGGAGGGCGGTGTAAGATATTGGGTGATTCGGTCGGGCAGGACGCCAGGAGGTCCGGGGCGAACTCCTGGCACTGAGACCGATGGATCAGGAGGCTTCCTCACACGTGAACCCTACTCAACGTGCCGCTTTGCGCTCCATGGTTCAAGCCCTCCTGCCCGAGCTGGGCCGAGAGGCCACCCTGGACCTGCTGGCCAAACTGGTTGCGGCTGGTCCGGCTGGCCTGCCGCCGGAGTTGGTCGATCCCGCACTGGAAATGAGTTGGGCCCAGCCAGAGAGCCTTGGCTGGGCCTATCAGTATGCGCAGGAGAAGGCGAAGGAGGAGGCCTACCAGCGGCTGCTGAAGCAGGGGCAGAAAGTGCGGACCGAGGAGATCCCAGCTGTGACCCAGATCTTCACCCCGGCATGGATCGTGCAGTTCCTGGTCCAGAACAGCCTCGGCCGCCTCTGGCTGGAGATGCACCCCGACTCCCGGCTGCGGGCAGACTGGTCCTGGCTGCTGCCAGAGGGCCAGGGGCCGCAAGCGCTGGCTCCGATCGTGGCAGGGCCACGGCTCGCCCGGGAGATCCGGGTGCTGGACCCTGCCTGCGGGGCCATGCACTTCGGCCTGGGCGCCTATGACCTGCTCGCCCTGTGCTACCGGGAGGAACTGGAGCGGGCGGGGGAACCGGGCTGGCCCGACCGGCCATCGGTGGTGGAGGCCGGGGCGATCCCGGAGGCGATTCTCACGCAGAACCTCCACGGCCTGGACATCGACCCGGATGTGGTCGCAGTGGCACGTCAGGCGCTGCTTCTGAAGGCGGGGACCAGCGCCCCAACCAACCTTCACTGCCTGCCTACCCCGCTAGGCGCCCTGGACCGGGCGAATGGGCCTCAAGGGCTGTTTCATGTGGTCCTGACCAATCCGCCGTACATGGCCCGCAAGAATGCGGAACCGGCCCTGGCGGCCTATCTGGAGCGGCAATACCCCGAGGGGAAGGGCGATCTCTACACGGCCTTCCTTCTGCGCTGCGTGGAGTTGCTGGCCCCCGGCGGGCGGCTCGGTGCGATCGCCCAGTCCAGCTTCATGTTCATTGGCTCGTATGAGGCCCTGCGACGCCGTCTGCTGGAGCAGGTGGCCATAGAAGGGGTTGCCCACCTTGGGCCCGGCGCCTTCGCGGAACTTGGTGGCGAGAAGGTGAACACCGCTGCGTTCGTCTTCCGGCGGGAGGAGCATGTGGAGCGGCGAGCGGCGGCAGCGGGCACCTACCTCCGCCTGCTGTATGGCAGCGAGGAGGAGAAGCGAGCCGCCCTGGCCCAGGCGGTGGCCGCCCCCGCCTCAGACCGTTTTGTCGTATGCCAGACCGCCTTCGCGGCCCTGCCCGGTGCGCCCTGGCTCTACTGGCTGCCCGCAGACTTACGGCACCGCTACCAGCAGGCTGACCGGCTTGGCGGTCACGCACGCTTCTGCCGGGGGATCACCACCGCCGACAACGCCAGGTTTGTGCGGTACTGGTGGGAGGTGGGGCTGGAGGCGATCGACTTCGCCTGCCGCTCGGCTGATCAGGCTGCCAGTTCCGCGAAGCGGTGGTTCCCCTACATGAAGGGGGGCGGTCCGGTTCGCTGGTACGGCAATCTTCTCCACGTGGTGGACTGGGAGGCGGGCGGGCGGGCACTCCGCGCCTCGGGACGGGCCGCGATCCGCAACCTGACACACCAGTTCCGGGAGGGGGTCACCTACTCGTCGGTGAGCGGGGGCTCGCTCGCCGCAAGGTGGATGGACCCCGGGTTCCTCTTTGACCAGGCCTCCAACGCCCTCTTCCCGCACGACCCGGCGGATGCCCCCGTCCTGCTGGCCCTGCTCAACCACCCGATCGCCGGCTTTACCGCGGGGTTCAACCCGACGGTCAATATCGTGGAGGCCGATCTGAACCGGATTCCCTGGCCGCAGGTGGACCGGGAGCAGGTTGCCAGCCACGTGGCCCGGTGTGTGGAGCTAGCCCGGCAGATCGACCACCGAAACCAGCTAAGCCCCCACTTCCGGCAGCCGCCCCTTCCCGACGGCTCCGATCTGCGGAGGCTTGCTGCTGATCTGGCCCAGGCCGAGCACGACACGAATCGGTTGCTCGATGATGGCCTGGGCATCTCCCGAGAGACGCTGCGACTCATGCGGCCCACCGCACCGGACGCAGCGTTCGCCAGGGACTGGCGAGAGGTCTGGGTCACCTATGCTCTGGGCATTCTAGTGGGGCGCTGTCACCCTGGTTCGTACGGTGGCGGACCGCTCCTGACCGGTTGCTGGAGCCTTATCGCCCCACTGGTCCGGCCCGACAGGCGGCTGGAGGCGGGGGAGGCGCCAGCGGCTCTGGCCGAGGTGCTCGCCCTCCTGCTGGGGGAGACGCCCCGCTGGAACCTGCCTACCTACCTGGCCCGCTCCTACGCCAATCAGCACGAGCGGGCCTACAAGGGGCGCCCGGTCTTCAGACTGGTCGAGCAGCACTGGACCTACGGGGTCGGCCTGAGATAGGCAAGCCCTTCGGCCAGGGGTGTCAGCTTGATCCGAAGGTCCTGGAGGAGGCCGGTGCTGTCCACGGTCTCCTCCATCATCACAAAATCCACGGCGCCTGGCGACAAGGGTGGCGTGGGCAGAAGCACCAGGGGAGCGGTGACCAGCTTCATAAACCAGACGGGATGATGAATCAGCGGCTTCCGCTTGCCCATGGTGCGGAGCATGGTCGTAATGATCTCGTCCATGGACAACTCCTGGGGTCCGCCTAGCTCATAGACCTTGTTGTGGGCGGCAGGGGTCTCCAGGCTGGCTGCGATCGCTTCGGCCACGTCATCCACATGGACCGGTTGGACCTTTGTCTTGCCATTGCCGATAACCGGAATGAAGGGCAGGACCCGGGCAAAGGTGGCGAACTTGTTCAGGCTGCGGTCCTCGGGGCCGTAGACCCACGAGGGGCGGATGATCGTGTAGGCCATGCCGCTCTCCCGCACCGCCTTCTCCGCCATGTTCTTGGCCACGAACCAGGGCTCCGAGCGACCTGGGCGGGTGCCCGCACCCGACAGGTAGATGAACCGCTGAACGCCGCTCTTCTGCGCGGCCGCGACAAGGCGGGCGGTCCCCTCGCCATCTACCTGAAGATAGGTGTGGCCCTTGCTCGGCTTCTCGACGGGGTGATTGGGGAACTGCACGGCGGCGACCACGGTATCGACACCGGTCATGGCTCGCTCCAACGATGCCGTGTCGGCGGTATCGCCGGGCCGGAGGTCAACGCCCGCCGGCACCTTGCCGCGAGCCTGCTCCGGGTTTCGGGTCATGACGAGCACCTTGTGCCCGCGCTTCAGAAAGCGGCGTACGATGTGTGAGCCAATAAAGCCGGTCCCCCCACAGACAAGCACAGTAGCCATGCAGGCCGTCCCTCCCTGGTGAAAGCTCTCTGCCCCCCATGGTACACGAGGCGGGAACCGATGGGGAAGGGAAGGCGCTGCTCACTGTCCGATAACGGTCATGGGTTGGCCTGCCGGAGCCCGCACGGCACGCGCGGGCAACAAAAAAGCCCCGGCGACTAGCGCCGGAGCTCTCCGTCCGAGAGAGAGATCGTGTTTTGAAGAATGGACTGCTCTCGCTTTAGCTGCTCCCTGAGGACCATGCGGATCATACCACACGCTTCGAGCACGGAAGGGTCAGCCAGCCGGTAGATGATATTGCTTCCCTGCCGCTGGCTGTCCAGGATACCCGACTGCTTCATGGCATGAAGGTGTTGTGAAGCGTTAGCAGGCGTGGTATCGAGGGCGATGGCAATATCGCCGGCGCTCATTTCGCCGCTCCGAAGAAGGTAGACGATTTGAAGCCGCTTGACATTACCGAGGGCCTTGCAGATATCAGCCTGGCGCTCCAGAAGGCGCAGGTCCAATTCGTCCATGGCCATCCTCCTCTGATAATCACTTTATGGGTGACTTAAGTGTATCATAGGTTTTCCAACTTGTCACGGACTATTTCATTTGACACATTCTCAAATCCGTGGTAACGTATTGGTAAGGGGATTAAAGGATTCGCTTAAATCAGTAACAGGAGGCATGAATCATGGAGTTTGCCAAGGTCGTGGGGACGAACAAGAGCGTAGACGAGGCTGTGGCCGCTATTGAGACGGCACTGGTTGCCCGCAAGTTCGGCGTGCTCTGGCAGCTGGACGTGAACAAGACGCTGGAGGGGAAGGGGCTCTCCCTGGCTCATGAGGTCCGGATTCTGGAGGTCTGCAGCGCACCGCGGGCGAAGGAAGCGATCGAGACGAATCCGGACGTGGCTGCTTTCCTTCCCTGCAAGATTGTCGTGAAGAAGGTGGGCGGTGAGACAACAATCGCCATGCCCCGTCCGGAAGCGCTGATCAACCTGCTGGGCGACGAGCGGTTGGCCGGACTGGCCCGCGAGGTGGAGGCCACCCTGCTGGAGGCGATTGCGGAGGCCAAGTAAGAAGCTGGGCCCAGGTCGGCAGCACGTGAGCCGCTGGACTGGGAAGAACCTGTAGCAAAGGAATTAGCCCGCTCATGCCGAACCATTCCTGACCAGGAAGGAGGCTGAGCGGGCTTTGAATTTGCTCCTTGTCAAGCAGGGTGGGGTGATCCTGCTCTCAAGCCTGAATGCTGTGCTCTTGGGCTGGGCGCTGCTGGCCCACCGTCAGAAGCGGGGAATGCCGGGCGGCTACTACCGCCTACTGCCGATAAGTGCGGCGATTGGCCTGTTCCAGGTAGGCATGGGCCTGTTTTTCCTATGGCAGGGTCGCGTGGTCATGCCCATGCACCTGTTCTACGGCACGCTGGTCGGCTCGGGGGCGATTGCCCAGCTCCTGCTGCGACCGGGCAGTGGGTTGGGGCAACAGTACCGGGGGAAGCCGCTGGTCCACGCCGCACTAGCGCTGTTTGTAGGCCTCCTGGCCGCCCGTAGCTGGATGGCCGGGTGAGGTTACTTCGGCCACCCGGCCCGCAGGGCAAGCCGTAGCAGGCGCCCGACCAGGGCCCCGCCCACCAGCCAGACCAGGGAGACCACCAGGAGGAACCGGCCAACGGGAAGTGTGATTGGGAAGTAGTGCCAGACCCACTCCAGCAGGCGGAAGAAGAGGTAGTAGAGGAAGGCGGCAATCGCCCATCCGACCACGGTAAGGCGGCTGAGGTTCAGGAGGTGGAGGACTGTCGCTTGAAGCGGTTTCCCGCCGCCCAGGCTCTCGACGAGAAGGTTTTCCGCCTCCTCCAGTCCGGGGTTCTGCTGCAGGGCCCCCCGGAAGGCCCGGCGGGCATCGCTCACGGCACCGGCCCCGAGGTGGAGCCGCCCCTCCAGGAGAAATCCGCTGGGGTCCGCTGGCCTGGCGGCCTGGGCCCGGCGGAACTGCTCCAGCGCCCCGGTCCGGTCGCCTTGAGCCTCTAAGGCCAGGCCCAGGGCGTTCAGGCTCTCCACATGCCCCGGATCTACGGTGAGGGCCTGCTGTGCCGATCGAATGGCGAGGTCCGGGCGCCCGCTCTGGCGCTGGCACTCCGCCAGGTGCGCCAGGTAGAATGGCTGTCCGGGCATGAGCTGCACCGCGGCGCGAGCGGCCTCGGTCGCCCGGGTCCAATCCTTCCGCCCGGCCTCTCCCCGGCTGAGGGCCAGGTGGAGCCAGGCCTGGCGTGGTTCCTGCTCCAGGGCCGCCTGGGCCGTTTTCACGGCCTCATCGAACCGGTCCAGGGCGGCGAGGCTGGCGGAGGCGATCCCGAGAATGCCCGGTGTGAGCGGGCCGCGCTTGGAGAGTTCATCGACCTCGGCGAGGAGGGCGGTGTGGAGCCCTTTTTCGTGAATGGCTAGCAGCCGCTGCGATTCTGAATCCAATCGCTCGGATTCGGGCTTTGTCATGATCATGAGTGGGGGCCCCTTTCCCTTCTGCGCAGATACCCTTCTCTTTCGTCTTCATGGTCAGGGAAACCCTTCAGACATAACGGGCCGCCACTGGCAAAAAGGACTCCTAGCCCGGTAGGGCTGGAAGTCCTTTTGCTATCTCTCTCCCTATGCGGCTGGGAAGCGGCGCACCTGATTCTTGCCGGCTAGCTTGGCTGCTTGCAGGGCCTGGTCCGCCTCGACAAGCAGCTGGCTCTCCGTAGCCCCTTGTTGAAGGGAGGCCACCCCCACCGAGATTGTGATCCGGACCGGAGGCAGGCCCGATCCTTCCAGGAAGGTGTGCTCCGCTACCCGTGCCCGTATTCGCTCCAACTCGTCCGATGCTTGATCCAGCGAGGTGTTGGGCATGAGCAGGATAAACTCCTCCCCGCCGTAGCGGGCAATCAGCGCTTCGGGACGGCGGAGTTCCAGGAGCAGGGAGGCCAACTCCTCCAGCACCCGGTCCGCCTGCGGGTGACCAATGCGGGCGTTCCACTGCTTGAAGTTGTCCACATCTACAATGGCCAGCGCCAAGGGCTGTGTTCGGGACTGGTGGTGGAAGACGGCCACGGCCAGGGCCGCCTGGAAGTGTCGGAAATTGGGCAGGTGGGTCTTGAAGTCAGTGAGCGCATCGACAATCGCCTTCTTCTCCGAGTGAGCGAGGAAGGAGGTCACGATCCCGATCATCATGAGGTAGAGGCACCGGATCGCGATGCGCTTGACGTCCGTCTCGCCCAGCAGAAGGACGACGGAACCGGTGTAGAGTGTGGTGCCCATTATTCCAGTCAGCAGCGCCTGCCACATGCCGAGGACCAGGCCGGCCTCCGCCATGACCAGGAAGTAGAGGATATAGACGTCGGAACGCAGACCGCCCCGAGCGACCACCAGGGCGGTAATCAGCAGCAGGTCGGTGAAGAAGGCGATATACCAGAGCCCATGATCCAACTTGGTGTAGGGATGACGCAGCCGGACCTGCAGGACGACGGTCAGCAGGGCGAACCCACCCAGGACCAGGGCCGTCTCTAGCGGCACCTGAACGGGGCTTAAACCGGCCAGAATCGGTCCAACCAGCAGCATGAACCAGCGCATGCCGACGAAGAAGGAGCGGGATGCGCGCGGGGCCGCAGAGAGAACGGAAAGGTGTCCCGGGTCAGACCTCACACACACCACTCCCTTCATATGAGTCTCTCTCTCCTGCACAACATTACGAGACATATCACGGCAAATCCTCTTGTGGCATGCGACCAACCTTTCCCGCGTTGCTGAACGGAAGTGCCTGATCTGGGCATTAGACCTTTTGTGTCATTTTCGTGTGCTCGTCTACAAGCCCCCGGGGGGCTCCCTCCCGAAGTCGCTACGCTGTATCGGGCTGAACTGATAACCCCTGAGGGTATAAGCTGGCGGTATGGACAGCGCTCAGAGAGCGAGAATCCCCGAGATAATAGCAGTTGTGTGGAGATAACTGCCCTACATTGCCGCTGATTGGCGGACAGCCTCCGTTGGATCCTTAGAATCCTGAGAGTAAGATGAGAACGGAAATGGATTTGCAAGATCTGCGCAAGGAAGATGTAACACCTTGTCGTGGCATCGAGCATGTGAACGGGTTCACATTAACCGAACTGATCGCACCGATTGCAGATGCTTATGACGGAGGAGGGCGCCGGGAATGAGGAGAGACGCGAGGTTGCTGCGCATCCTGAGGTCCATCCTCCTTGTGGTCGGGATGATGGTTCTGGTCACCGGAACCGCTATGGCGGCAGAGCAGATCCCCAAACAGGTAGTTGTGCCCACTGAGCCCGAGGGGAACAAGGCCTGCCTGGAGTGCCACGCCAAGGACGAATCGATGGTCCGGGACGGCCAGACGATCTCTGTCCATGTGGACCCGGCCACGTACGAGAACTCGGTCCACGGGATTCTCTCCTGCACCCGCTGCCATGCAGAGGCAGGGCCGGAGCACGCCGCGGACCCGGAGAAGCCGCTGAACCTCCCCACCGGCAGGGCGCTGAAGGTGCTCAAGTCCGAGGGGTGCGTAAAGTGCCACGCCGGCCTCTACGAAGAGAGCTACGACCTGAGCTTTCACGGCGTCGCAGTGGCGAATGGTGACGAGCGAGCCGCCACCTGCGTGGACTGCCATGGCGTTCACAATATCCTCCCCGCTCGGAACCCAGACTCCATGGTCGCTAAGGGGAACGTAGCCGGTACCTGCGGCACAGCCGAGTGCCACCCCGGTGCGCCGGCGAACTTCGCCGAGGGCACAGAGCATTTCGTGGCGGCCGACCCGGAGTCCGGCGGCGGCCTGCACCTTCTCTACAAGTTCTTTATCGGCCTGATCCTCTTCGACACCATGAAAGATGGGCCAATCGTCATGTTCGAGCTGCTCCGGCGGCTCATGAAGTAGCGGGGAGGTGGCGGCATGAGTACGGCCAAAGCGCACGGTGCGGATGAGGCCAAGGTGACCCACTTCCAGCGCTGGAACCTCCAACACCGGTTGCAGCACGGTATCCTGGCGCTGTCGACCATGGGCCTGCTCTGGACTGGCCTGGCGATCAAGTTTCACCATGTGGCCTGGGCCCAGTGGACCTTCCGGCTCTTCGGCGGGTTCCACGGGAACCTGATCGCTCACAAGGTCTGTGCATCTTCCCTGGTCTTTGTCTCGCTCTGGCACCTGATCTACCTGCTAGCCGGGTGGCGCAAACTCGGCTTCTCCTGGGGAATGATCCCGACCCATCGGGACGTGATCGACGTCTACCACCACGCACTCTACCTGCTGAATATCCGGAAGAAGCCCCCGCAGTTCGACCGGTACAGCTACCTGGAGAAGTTCGAGTACCTCGCAATCTTCTGGGGCATGGTGGTCATGGGCGGAACGGGCTTCTCGCTCTGGTTCCCGGCGGCGGCTGCGAACTGGGTTCCCCGGGCCTGGCTCGACGGCTTCCGAATTGTCCACGGCAACGAGGCGGTGGTCGCCCTGATCACCCTGGCTTACGGCCACTTCTTCAACGCCCACTTCAACCCGGCGGTCTTTCCCTCCAACCCGGTCTGGCTCACGGGCAAGATCTCGCTGGAGCACATGCTGGAGGAGCACCCGGTCGAATATCAGCGGATGGTGGAGAAGGGGCTTCTCCCCGCACCGGCCCACGAGGAGCATCACGATCAGCGGCTCGCCGGATGGCGCCGGTGGGTGGCGTTTATCGAACTGATTATCTACTCGGCGATCTTCTACTACCTGCTGGTTACCTTCATTCCGATGCTGTTGGCGTAAGGGGGGAGGCTCCTTGAAGCGCAAGATCAACTGGGCGATTCCGGGCCTCCTGGCCATGCTGCTGATTATCGGTGGCCTCGCCTGGCTCCAGAGCCTCTCGGCGATCTCGCCCGACCCGGCGAAACTGGCTACTCAGTGCTCCGCCTGCCACGACATGGGCGACCATGTCACCTCGTGGCAGCAGTCCTCACACAAAGATGTCGCCTGTACCGACTGTCACGCCGATCCGGGCGTGCGCGGCTGGATCGAGATGCAAATCGGCCACATTCGCATGCTGAGCGCCAGCGGCGACGAGCCGGCCGATCTCTCCCAGGTCGCCACCGAGGTTCCCAACGCGCGGTGTATCGCCTGCCACGCACAGGAGATGCCCTGGGTCATGCAAGACCTGGAGCCTCCGCAGTTCGACGAGAACGGCGAGCCGATCCGTGTCTCAGACGAGGAGTTGGAGCACTTCCCAGCCCTGGCCGGACACGACCTGCACCTGACGCTGGACCAGCCGCTCAACTGCACCGACTGCCATGCTGGCGCATCGCACGGGCCGGCTGAGAGGGTTGACCAGGTGAAGACCTGGCATGACACCTGCCTCCAGTGCCACGCCGAAGAGCAGGTGACCATGAAGGTGCGCACCTCAATCTCCTGCTCGGCCTGCCACGCCGACCTCACCCTGGTCTCACCGGAGAACCACAAGAAGGCAGACTTCCGGGACCGCCACGGCAAGGCCGCCGCCAACGAGATTCAATCTTGCCAGCAGTGCCACCTGACCCCCGGCCTGGCCCAGCTTGGCCCGGGGAGCGAGGCCCCGGCAGCGGCCCACGTCTCTGTGGACCTGAAGGATCACCCCACCATTCCGGAGATGCCCGCCGGCTCCCTGGCGGTGACCGAGGGCATGAAGGATGCTTGCGCCTCCTGCCACGGCGTGACCATGCCCCACCCGGAGAACTGGGTGACCAGCCACACGGCTGGGTTCAAGGAGAATCCGGCGCTCTGCGCCTCCTGCCACGGCAGTCGGGACCAGGGCTTCGACATGGAGGTCCTGGGCGACCCCCGGGTAGTGGCGACCAACGACTCCACCTGTACCAGCTGCCACGCCCAGCCCATGCCCCACCCGGCGGACTGGACCGCATCGCTCCACCAGAGCCAGGCGAAGACCGCCCCGCAGACCTGTGCTCAGTGCCACTCGGACAAGAACCCGGTCGACCCCACAAGCCCCCACGCCTCGACCGGCTACTGCATTGACTGCCACCTGAACCAGTTCACCCACCCGCGCGGCTTCGTGGCCACGCATGGAAGCATCGCACTGGCGCCCAACGGCAAGGATATCTCAGGCGACTGCACCTCCTGTCACACCCCGACGGTCAACTCCTGCACGGAGTGCCACACCGACGGGATCGGTAAGGATGTGAAGCAGGAGTGGCACCCGCAGACCTGGGTCGCCACCCACGAGAAGTTCGCCCTGAACAGCAGCGGGCAGATCAGCGCCAACTGCGCCACCTGCCACACCTCGACCTTCAACTCCTGTACCGAATGCCATACCGATGGTGTCGGTGGCGAAACGGCTACGAAGTGGCACCCGGATGCCTGGGTTGCCAACCACAAGTCGACCGCCCTGGATGCGAACGGTCAGATTAGTGCCGACTGCACCAGTTGCCACACCCCGACCTTCAACGCTTGTACCGACTGCCATTCGGCGGGGTTTGGGCAGAACGTGAAGCAGCAGTGGCATCCGCCTATGTTCTGGGTCTCCCACAGCCGGACGACCAAGCCCGAGGATATCGCTAGCTGCAAGTCCTGCCACAACTACGTGGAGCCCAAGTGCTCCCAGTGCCACCGGGCCTACTGATCAAGCGAGCCAGGCCCATGCAAAGCAAGCCCTCAGCGCCATCGAAGCGCTGAGGGCTTGGTATTGCTCGAGCGGAGGACCTATTGGGCGGCGCTGTGGCTCTCGTCCTTGTGCTGCCGGCGAATGTGGTAGGCGATCAGGCCAACGCCGAGTACCATCAGTAGGACGGCGGTCAACTGGGCGACCCGGAGCCATCCGAACAGGAAGGAGGAGTCCTCCCGGATCGACTCAATCATGAACCGACCGGCGTTGTACAGGACCAGGTAGAGGCCGAAAACGACACCGGCGGGGACCTTCTTCCGGTGGAAGTAGTAAACCACGAAGAAGGAGAGGAAGTTCCAGACCGACTCGTAGAGGAAGGTTGGGTGCATGACAGTGCCGTTGATCGTCATTCCCTCCCGGAGCCAGCCGGGCATGATCTCGATCAGCCACTGCGGAGCGGCGCTGCCGTAGGCCTCCTGGTTAAAGAAGTTCCCCCAGCGGCCAATCCCCTGGGCCAGGATCAGGGCCGGTGCTACGATGTCCGCCCAGGGCCAGAACGGTTGCTTACGGATTCGCATGAAGATCGCGCCCGCAATCGTAGCGCCGAGCACCGCCCCGTGGATCGCGAGCCCGCCATTCCAGATCGCAAGGATCTCCCCAGGGTGCTGGCTGTAGTAGGGCCACTGGAGGAAGAAGACCTCGTAGAGGCGAGCGCCAAGGATCCCAGTGGGTACCAGTACCATGCCCAGGTCCGGGACGAACTCGGGGTCAAGACCGCGGTGGGGGGCCTCTCGGTGGCCCAGCCAGATCGCAATCATGATTGCACTCACTATGATCACGCCGTACCACCGTATGGTGATCGGACCAAGCTGAAACAGAATCGGGTTAATGACCGCAACAACGTCCATGAGAGGCCTCCTTTGTTCAGGGAAGCGGAGTCACCCCTTCATTATCGCAGTTGATGTGAAACGAGGGAAGTCCCTATCGATGGCAGGTTTGAACCCGAACAGGGACGAAGATTCGGTTAGCGTTCTGAAAGGAGATGTCCACATGCGCGAGATCCTCGCCGCCTCGCCACTTATCGCCGCTGTCCGGCGGGAGGAGGATCTACCCCTCGCCAGGGAGAGCCAGGCCAAGGTTATTTTCCTGCTCTGTGGCGATATTAACACCGTGCCCCGCATGGTCACCGCCCTGCATGACGCCGGAAAGCGACCGTTCCTGCACCTCGACCTGGTTCAAGGGTTCGGCCATGACCGCCCGGCCATGCGCTTCATAGCCTCACGGGTCCGGCCAACGGGAATCCTGACCACCAAATCGCACCTGATTCGCATGGGAAAGGAGGAGGGACTGGCCTGCATTCAGCGTCTGTTTATCTTTGACAACCAGTCGCTTACCACGGCGGTCACGCAGTCCAAGGCCAATGGGCCCGCGGCGGTCGAGGTAATGCCAGGCGTGCTCCCGGACTCGGTCTTGAGGCAGCTGGTGGGCGAGATCTCCCTGCCGGTAATCGCGGGCGGCCTGGTCCGAACCAGGCAGGAGGCCGCCCGGATCTTGAAGACCGGAGTGGCAGCGGTCAGCGTGGGATCACCCGCGCTCTGGTCTGGGCCACTTCTGTAAAGCGGATTGCAATAAGTTAAGATATGGTAAAAAGTTTCACGAGACGGAAGGATGGCACTCGACGATCGAGAATCTTGGATATACGAACAGCATACGCCGAACAATCGGCTATTCATCCGGTCGGAGACATGGAGAGACCAGGGTGGAAAGACGTGTCTTTCCCCTTGGTTTCTTTTCTTGTGCGCTTGAGGCCCCGTCGGTCCGAAACAGTTGGAGGTACATGAATGATCTCGCGCTATGAGGGCTTCATTTTCGACCTGGACGGCACCGTCTACCTTGGGGATGAACTGATCCCCGGAGCCGCCGAGACCCTGGCAGCAATCAAGGCCCAGGGGCGGAAACGAATCTTCCTGACGAACAAACCGATCGCTCGCCGCAGCGATTATGCCAAGAAGCTCACCAAATTGGGGATTTCCTGCACGGAGGACGAGGTGATCAACTCCACCTACGTCCTGGCTCGGCACATGGCCCGCACGGCGCCAGACGCTCGTCTGCTGGTGATTGGCGAGGAGCCCCTGATCCAGGACCTGCGGCTTGCAGGACTCACCCTGACAGACGACCCAACCCAGACCGACTACGTGGTGATCTCCTGGGATCGGGAGTTCCACTACAACAAGCTGAACGCTGCCCTCCAGGCGGTTCGCCGGGGAGCGCTGACGATCGCCACCAACCCCGACAGGACCTGCCCCATGCCCGGGGGGCTTGAGGTGCCCGACTGCGCCGGCATGATCGGAGCGATCGAGGGCGTGACGGGCAAGAAGTTGGACCTTAACGTGGGCAAGCCCTCGCCGATCACCCTGGAGATCGCCTTGGAACGGATTGGCCTCCGGGCAGACCAGTGCCTTATGGTCGGGGACCGCATTGAGACCGATGTACGCATGGGGGTAGATGCCGGCATGGATACCGCTCTGGTCCTGACCGGTGTCACCAAGGAGACCGACCTGGTCCGGTACGACTACCGGCCCACCCACCTGCTCCGCAGCATTCACGCGATCCTGGTCGGGAGCCAGGATCCCGTGTGCTGATACAGTCCACGGATTGGCAAAGACGTGAAGGAGGGCTTCTATCCAAATGGCTCGTCGTTGGCTAAGTGCGTTCCTGGTCGTGATGCTTCTGGCTCTGGCTGGTTGCGGTAGCAGCAAGGCTCCGGAGTCCCAGGGAACTACCGGCACAGACGCGTCGAAGACCGAGCAGCCGAAGGAAGTTGAGATCAGCTTCTACTACCCTGTTGCTGTTGGCGGACCGCTCACCAAGATCATCGACAACATGGTGGCTGAGTTCACGAAGGCCAACCCGCACATTAAGGTGAAGCCGGTTTTCTCCGGCAGCTACGCCGACACCCTGACCAAGGTCCAGACCCAGATCCAGGGCGGTGCGATCCCGGAGGTCGCCGTCCTTCTCTCCACCGATATCTATACCCTGGTCGATCAGGACGCAATCATTCCGCTGGATGACCTGATCAAGGCCGATGCCGAGGGCGACAAGTACCTGGCCGACTTCTTCCCGGCCTTTATGGCCAACTCCCAGATCGGTGGGGTCACCTACGGTATCCCCTTCCAGCGCTCCATGGTCGTCATGTACTACAACAAAGATCTTCTGGCCAAGGCAGGCTACAACAACCCGCCGAAGTCTTGGGACGAGCTGGTTGACGCCGCCAAGAAGATCACCAACCCGGCTGAGGGCGTTTGGGGCATTAAGATCCCCTCCGACGGCTACCCCTACTGGCTGACCCAGGGCTTCGCCCTCCAGTCCGGTAAGAACCTGATGAACGCCGACGGCACCGAGGTCTACTTCAACTCCCCGGAGAACATTAAGGGCCTTACCTTCTGGAGGGATCTTGCCTACACCCACAAGGTGATGCCTGAGGGGGTTATCGCCTGGACCGCCGCTCCGACCGATTTCATTTCGGGCAAGGTCGGTATGATCTTCCACTCCTCCGGCTCGCTGGCCAACATTACCGCCAACGCCAAGTTCCCCTTCGGCGTGGCCTTCCTCCCGGCTGGTGAGAAGGGCTTCGGCTCCCCGACCGGCGGCGGCAACCTCTACGTCTTCAAGGGTATCTCCAAGGAGAAGGAGCAGGCTGCCTGGCAGTTTATCAAGTTCATGACCGAGCCCGCCCGCATGGCGCAGTGGGGTCTGGACACCGGCTACGTGGCGTCCCGCAAGTCCTCCTGGGATACCCAGGTCATGAAGGACGCCATGGCCAAGGACCCGAACGTGAGCGTAGCGCGCGACCAGCTGCAGTACGCTTCCGCTGAGCTCTCTGTCCACAACAACCCGCAGATCTACAAGGTCTACGGCAACCAACTCCAGGCGATCATCACCGGCCAGTCCGACGTGAAGACCGCGGTGGATGCGGCGCAGAAGGAAGCGGAAGCGATTCTGGCGCCCTTCAAGAAGTAGGTCCGGCCATGGCAGAACCCGTCGTTCAGCCCAAGGGCCAAACGGCGGCGAAGCGGGGTACGGTCTCCACCGGCTGGTGGAGACCGTACCTGATGCTTTCGCCCGCACTTGTCTTGCTTCTGGCGTTCACCATTTACCCCATGCTCTCTGCCGGCTACATGAGCCTCTTCAAGATCAATCTGGCGACCAAGCAGCAGATGGTCTTCAACGGTCTCGGCAACTACAAGGAGTTGCTGGCCTCCCCGGCTTTCCACCAGGTCATGAAGAACACCGTGCTCTTCGCCTTTGGCACGGTCCCCTTCAGCCTCGGCCTGGCCATGTTCCTCGCGATCCAGTTGAACAAGCGCTTCAAGGGCAGCGCGATCTTCCGCACGCTCTTCTTCTACCCGACCGTCATTCCCATGATGTCGGCCGCGACGATCTGGCTCTTCATGTACACCCCGCAGTATGGCATCATCAACCGGTTCTTGGGATTCTTCGGCCTCCCAGATATCAACTTCCTGGGTAGCTCCACCTGGGCGCTTCCCGCAATCATGATGATGACGGTCTGGAAGGATGCCGGCTACTTCATGCTCTTCTACCTGGCCGGACTGCAAAACCTCCCCGCCGAGCTTTATGAGGCGGCCGAGCTGGATGGAGCCAATGGCTGGGTCCAGTTCCGGCGGCTCACCTTCCCGCTGCTGATGCCGACCACGCTCTTCGTGTCGACGGTCTCGCTGATCAACTCCTTCAAGACCGTGGACCAGCTTTTCCTCATGACCGGCGGCGGCCCCAACAACGCCACCAATCTGCTGCTCTTCAATCTCTGGGAGTTGGCATTTAGCTTCCATGACAAGGGAATGGCCGCGACGCTAACGGTGGTCCTGGTGGTGATCCTGCTGATCCTGGCGGTGATCCAGAACCAGTACGTCGACAAGAAGATCCACTACAACTAGGGGGTGACCGCTGTGCATCATCGCCGGAACGGCATGACCGTGCCTGTTCTGCTCATTCTGGGGCTTATGGCCGCTGCCTGGGTCATTCCCCTACTCTGGACCTTTGCCACATCGCTTCGCCCGCCTGACCAGTCGGTGGCGGTCGGCTCCTGGCTGACCACCGACATGACATTCTCCAACTTCCAGCGGGCGCTGGACTACGCTCCGTTTGGTCGCTACTTCATTAACACCGTGATCATCGTGGTGGGCGTTCTGGCCATGCAGCTGGTCACCGCCACGCTGGCGGGGTTTGTCTTTGCCCGCATGAACTTCCCGGGGCGGGACCTGATCTTCCTGCTCTTCCTGCTGCAGTTAATGGTCCCCGCTGAGGCGCTGGTGGTGCCGAACTACACCACGATCCGCATGCTGAAGCTGGTGGATAACCCGATCGCGATCATGCTGCCGTATGTGGCATCGGCCTTTGGAACGTTCCTGATTCGCCAGACCTTCCGGCAGGTGCCGAAGGAGCTGGAGGAGGCCGCCGTGATCGACGGCTGCACCACCATGCAGACCCTCTGGAAGGTCTTCATTCCCCTGGCCCGCCCCACCCTGGTCGCCTTCGGCCTGGTCTCGGTCAGCTACCACTGGAACAACTTCTTCTGGCCCATGATCGTGACCAACGACCCGAACCGGCGGCCGCTGACCGTCGGTCTGGCGCTCTTCGCCAAGGCGGTGGAGGCCGGCGCCGACTGGTCCCTGGTCACGGCGGGCACGGTGATCGTGATCCTGCCCCTGCTGGCCGTCTTCCTGATCTTCCAGCGACAGTTTATCTCCAGCTTCATGCAGAGCGGTATTAAATAGCGGAGGATATTGCCATGCGCGTGACAATCCTGGGGCGCTGGGCGCCCTTTGCGCCTGCCGGTGGGGCGGGAACCGCCTACCTGGTGGAGGCATGCGGGGTCAACCTCCTGCTCGATGGCGGCCCCGGCAGCCTCTCCCGGCTGCAGGAGTTCCTGGACCCGGCTGAGTTGACAGGCGTGCTGGTCAGCCATCTGCACGAGGATCATATCGCCGATCTTCACTCATTGCAGTACGCGGTCTGGACAGCGCGCAAGACCGGCCGGCTGCCGGATCCGCTGCGGATCTATGCGCCCCTGGAGCCGGCCGAGCCTCGGCGCTGGCTGGAGCCGGCAATCCCGGGTCTGGTGGAGGTGCACCCACTCCCGGTGGCTGAGGGAATGCAGTTCGGCGATGTCCGCCTCCGTTGGCACCGGACCGACCACCCCCGCCCCTGTTGGGCGGTGCGGATCGATTGCCCCACCGGCTCGCTGGTCTACACGGGCGATACGGGCACGGGGATCGATCTGGCGGGCTTTGCAGCCGGAGCCGATATCCTCCTAACCGAGGCGACCTATACAGCAGCCACTGGCTCGGAGAGGGCCGCCTTTGGCCACCAGACCGGGGCGGAGGCCGGGGCGCTGGCCGTGCGGGCGGGGGTGCGGAAGCTGCTCCTGACCCATTTGCGGCCGGGTATCGACCCGGAAGAGGTGCTGGCCGAGGCACGGGCGGTCTGCCCGGTGGCGGAGTTGGCGGAGGAGCGAAAGGTGTATATCGCGTAGCACAGAGCCCCTTTGCCTGGCGGTTGCCGGGCAGGGGGCTTTTCCGATGCTGACGGGGCATGCCTTCGGGCGGGTGCGGTTGCCCGTCACCCGGAACCGATCATTCTTGTAAGTTTGATTGACTGGAATGGGCAGACCGCTTAATCTTGGGGGGCGAAACACCACCCTCACGGGAGCGATTCATGTGACAGTCCCGCTAATCGGTCTGGTCGTGGTCCAGGTTCTGGCCTACCTCGTGCTCCTGGTCCTCGGGCTTATCGCCCAACAACGGCAGCGCACCTGGCGACCGAAGGGCTCTCCACTGCCAACAGGCGTCTCGGTAATCCTCCCGATCAAGGGGCTTGACCCGGAGGTGGAGAACCACTGGCGGAACTGGCTGACCCAGCGGACCAGCATGGGGTATGAGGTGATCTTCAGCCTGCAGGACCCGGAGGATCCGGCCCTACCGATCCTGCGCGGCCTGCTTGAGTCCATGCCTGAGGCCCCAGGGCGGATTCTGGTCAATCCCCTCCGTCGGGGCTTGAACGGCAAGGCCAGCAACCTGTTTCATGGGGTGGCGGCCGCCCGATTCGAGCACCTGGTCGTGGCCGATGCTGATATCGACCCACCGGTCGATCTGCTGGAGCGCCTTGTCCCCCCGTTGACCGATCCCGGGGTCGGCGTGGTGGCAGCCCTACCGGTGGTCAGTGGGGCGACAAATCTCCCCGGTGCGGTGACCGCCCTCATGCTGAACACGGCCCTGACCATGCAATGGATGCCGCAGTACATGCTTGGTGTGCCGGTCGCCATTTCGGGGGCCTGCTTCGCCATTCGCCGCGGGACCCTGGCGCAGATCGGTGGTTTTGAGGCGTTCGGCGGTAGCGTCGTGGAGGATGCCGCCATGACGAAGCTCATACGGGCCGCCGGGCTGGAGGTTCTCGTAGGCCCGACGGTCAAGCTTCACCAGGGCGATGGCTCCTGGCCTGCTCTCTTCGGCCTGGCCTCCCGCGCCGCCTACATGGCCAAGTTTGTAGCGCCCCCCCGTGACAAGGCGACCATGGTGTTTGGGATTTTTGGGCTGGCGCTTCTGGCAGGGCTGGCGCTCGTCTTGGGTGACGGGCCGGGAATGCTGGCCGCCCTTGGCGGCCTGGCAGTCGTGACGCTGGTCAGCGCGGCGCTCCAGTGGTCCTCGGACAGGGCGATTCGCTGGCCTTACCTCTTTGTATACCCGCTCATGCTTGGTATGTTTGTCGCCGCCTTCGCACGGGCGCTGGTGACCAATGAGGTCTCCTGGCGAGGGGTTCGGTACCGGGTGGCGCCCGGCGGTCACCTGACCCTGGTGGGCAGGGAGAGCCATGGAGTGCCGCATACATAAGCTGGTCGCCGGCCCGGTGTGAATGCACCGGGCCGCTCTATTTTCCAACGGACGCGATCTGCCACACCTGTCTGTGACCAAGATCACACAGCGGAATCGAATCCCCGCCCTATTTTCGCATGAACTTTTTCAATCCGTATGTGCCTGCCCGAGCCGGCCTATGCCCTGCTACACTCCAGGTAAACGAAGCGATCCAGGGAGGTTGAGCGGCATGGACCGGCGCTCCTTTCTCAAGCTATCACTTGCGGCCACAGCCACTGTGGGGTTGGCTGGCGAAGCGTTCGCAACACGGCAGGGCGAAGCTGGCGCCTATGTCAGCGGTGGCCCGGCACCGGCCCACGTTGAGCCCGAGCAGTGGGTCTACTCCACCTGCGGCTTCTGCGGCACCGGCTGTGGCATTGAGATCGGTGTCAAGGGTGGCAAGCCCGTTGCAGTTCGGGGGACCAAGGGTTATCCGGTGAACGACGGCCTGCTTTGCGCCAAGGGCATCTACCAGTGGCAGGCGATCCTCGCGGAGGACCGCGGCACCACACCGCTGATCCGCAAGGGCGGTCAGATGGTGAAGACCTCGTGGGACGAAGCACTGACCGCTATGACTGACAAGTTCAAGCAGCTGATCGCGGATCACGGTCCGGACTCGATCGCCTGCTACAACACGGGCCAGATGTGCATGGAGGAGTTCTACACCCTCGGCAAGCTCATGCGGGCCGGCATTGGCACCATCAACCTGGATGGAAACACACGGACCTGCATGGCCTCCGCCGTTGTCGGTCACACCCGCTCCTTCGGCACCGACGGGCCGGTCGGCTCCTATGAAGATATCGAGCACGCCCAGGTGATCATGATTTCCGGCTCCAACATGGCTGAGTGTCATCCGATCCTCTTCGGACGGGTGGTCAAGGCGGTGGAGAAGGGCGCGAAGCTGATCTGTATCGACCCGCGCCTGACCCAAGTGAGCCGCATCGCCCATATCAACCTGGCGATCAAGCCGGGGACCGACCTGCACCTGCTGAATGCCATGGCGCACGTCATCATCCACGATGGATTGATCGACCAGGCCTATATCAATGCGCACACGAAGGACTTCGACAAACTGGCGGCCCACCTTGAGCAGTACGCGCCAGAGGCCGTCGCCCCGGTCTGTGGCGTTCCGGCGGAGCAGATTATTGCTGCCGCCCGGCTCTATGGCCAGGCTGAGCGCTCGCTCTCCATGTGGGTTATGGGCATTAACCAGTCGGTGAACGGTACTCAGGCGAACAACGCCTTCCATAACCTGAACCTGATTCAGGGCAAGATCGGCAAGCCGGGCTGCGCCTCGTTCTCGATCACCGGTCAGCCGGCTGCCATGGCCTCCCGCGAGGTCGGCGGCTCCTCCAGCTACCCGGGCTACCGGGCGATCGCCAACGAGAAGCACCGGGCCGAAGTCGCAGCACTCTGGGGTGTCGATGCAGCCAAGCTCCCAGCCAAGTCGCCCTCGATCACCGAGATGATCGATGCGATCCTGGAGGGCAAGATCAAGGCGCTCTGGGTAATCTGCACGAACCCGCTGATCTCTCTGCCCGACCAGAACCGGGTGAAGCGGGCGCTGGAGAAGCTGGAACTCCTCGTGGTCCAGGACGCCTACGAGACGGTGGACACCGCCCAGTATGCGCATATCTTCCTGCCTGCCGCCATGTGGGCCGAGAAGACGGGCATTCTGGTCAACTCCGAGCGGCGAATGAACCTGCTGCAGCCAGCAACCCCGCCACCCGGCGAGGCCCGCACCGACTTTGATATCCTCCTCGATGTCGCCCGCCGCATGGGCTACGGCCACCTCTTCACCTACAAGACCCAGGCTGAGTGCTTCGAGGAGATCAAGCGCATGACCAGGGGGCGCCCGAATGACTACTCCGGCGTCACCTGCGAGAAGATTAAGGCAAACCTTGGCCTGCAGTGGCCGGTAAAGACCGCCGAGTCCACCGGTACACCCCGCCTCTACACCGACGGCACCTTCAACACGCCCGACGGCAAGGCGGTCCTCTGGGCCATGGACCCGGCAGACCTGCCGGAGAGGCCGGATGCGGAGTTCCCGTTCAACCTGAACTCTGGCCGGGTGCAGGAGCACTACCATACCGGCACCAAGACCCGCAAGGTGCCCGAACTGAACAACCTGGTCCCCACAGCCTACGTGGAGCTGAACCCGAAGGACGCCGAGACCCTGGGCGTGGGGTATGGCGACATGGTCGAGATCGAGAGCCGGCGTGGAACGATCAAGGTGAAGGTGGTCACCACGTCGATGATCGCTCCAGGGGCTTGTTTCGTCCCCATGCACTTCAACGAGGGCCCCGTCAACCAGTTGACCGTCTGGGCGGTCGATAAGTTCTCCAAGGAGCCCAACTACAAGCAGCAGGCCGTTCGCATTCGCAAGGCCTAAGGGGAGGGATACCGCATGACCACGACGCAAATGGGCTTCCATGCTGATATGGAAAAGTGCATCGGCTGCAAGTGCTGTGAGGCCGCATGTAAGGACTTCTACCGCATGCCGCCGGAGATTCGCTGGCGAAAGGTCCGCTCCTTCGAGATGGGCGAGTTCCCCTCGGCCCTGCGGGTCCATCTCTCCCTGGCCTGCAACCACTGCGAGGACCCGGCCTGCATGAAGGGGTGCCCGGTTGAGGCCTACACGAAGCGGGATAAGGACGGCCTGGTGATTCATGACCCGACCGCCTGCATTGGCTGTCAGTACTGCACGTGGACCTGCCCGTACGGGGTGCCCCAGTTCGACCCCGAGCAGGGCGTCGTCTCCAAGTGCAACGGCTGCTATCAACGGATTGATGAAGGGCTTATGCCGCGGTGTGTCGAGTCCTGCCTGACCGGCGCCCTCACCTTCGGCGACGTCGACCAGCACGCCGCCACCCAGCGGCAGGTGGTGCGTGAGGCGCCCGGCTTCCCTGATCCATCGATCACGAATGCCTCGACTCGCTTCGCCTGGCCGCTGAAGGGACCGCAACCGGAGCATCAAATGAAGGTGGCCCCGCCGAAGGAGGGTGACCACCATGGCTAACTGGCTACACGACGCACAGTACAGCTTGGTTGTCTTCACCCTCTTCATTCAGGCGACCGTGGGCGCCTTCTGGGTCCTGCTGGTGAGCGACTTCCTCAAACGGAGGGCGCCGGATAAGGTGCAGGACGCCTTCACCCGGATCGGAACCTACATTCTTATCCCGATGACGGTCATAGGGCTGATCTTCTCGACCACCCACCTGGGCCGCCCCATGTACGCCTGGCGGGCGCTGAAGCACTTCGAAACCTCGTGGATGTCTCGTGAGATCTGGGCCACCGGCGCCTTCTTTGGCCTGATCGCCCTCTACACCTACCTCTGGTACAAGCGTATGGAGGATGGCGAACTCCGCCGCTTGATCGGCGTGGTGACCGGTCTCGTCGGCGCTTTCGCCGTCCTGACCCAGGCGATGATCTATACGATCCCGGGCCGACCCATGTGGAATCACTGGTCCACCCTGGTGCTCTTCGTCGCCTCGGTGCTGATCCTTGGGCCGCTTGCTGTGGCAACCGCGTACTCCTTCGCCTGGGGACGGGTGATCGACCTGAAGGACGGCGAGGAGACGGTCCGACGGTCGCACCGCCGCCTGGGGCTCACCCTGCTGGCCGGCGCTGTGACCTACGGCGTCGGGTTGGCCGCCCGAGTGGGCTACCTCGCCGCCGGTGCGGCCGCTGCGGGCTCGGCGCCCGGCGCCCGGGGCGCGGCGGCGGTGGGGGCGGAGACGGTCAAGACCGCCCTCTGGATCGGGCAGGGGATTATGGACCAGTACGGGTGGCTGCTCAACCTCCAGGTCCTGTTGGGCATTGGCCTGCCGGCGGTCCTGGCGGTGGCGCTCTGGTGGCTTCACAAGCGAGGCGCCAGCCTGAAGCTCTGCAACGGGCTGATCGCGGCCGGCCTCGTCCTGGTTCTGGTTGGTGAACTGGCTGGTCGGGCGCTCTTCTATCTGACCGGCAAACCCTGGTTCTAAGACCGCAGACGGAGGGGATTTTGACATGAAGCAGAACCGACGCTCGGCGATCCTCGCCCTGCTGACCGGAGCCGTGGCGGGTGCCGCCATGATCGCTGCCCGCCGGGGACTGCCCGGGGCCAGCAAGCTGGCGACCAAGCTCGCCAAGCCTCTGCAGCCGCAGGCGAAGACGGAGCTGTATGGCTACAACGAGGTCAAGTTGAGCTGATCACGACGGGCCGGACCTCGCAACGGGGTTCCGGCCCACTCTATTTCCTGGTATATTGTAGGCATTAGGGCGGCGAGGAGGGGTACCATGGACGGCATCCGCATCGTGGAACTGCCCAGCGCAACCATGGCGACATCTGGCGATCGGGATTTGGAGGGGTTTGACCACTGGTGGTCCGGTGTCGACAGAACACGGAAAGACCGGTTCTTTCCACGGGACTTCATGTGGTTCGATCCGGCGGCCAATCGACTGGTCTGGTATTATGCCCTGCCGGACGGGGTCAGCGACACCGGGGGCTACGACACGGTTGAGTTCCCTGGCGGGCTCTACGCTGCGGCCATTTCCATAGATCAGGACGACGCCGACGGCGAGCGGGTCTACCAGGCCGTGCGGGAGTGGGTGGCGCGGAGCGGTTGTTTTGCGCTTGATGAGGGGGCCGCACGGCATACCCTCTTCCACGTGATCACGCCTGATTCCGCCTTCCGAGCCATGGGGTACCGGCAACTGGATCTCTACATACCGATCCGGGTGATCGGGTAGCCGACTCGTCAGTATGCCCCTAGCGTGAGGCCGTACGATATGCTGCATACGAAAAAAACCCCCTGTCACCAGACAGGGGGTGTTGCTATAAGTGCGTGGTAGTTCTCTACTTGACCTGGTCCAGCAGTACGGACTGACGGGTTAGCTGCTCAGCAAGCACTCGCCGGACGGAGGTCAGGGTGTCAAGGATCTGGTCGGAAGCGACACGGTAGTACATGTTCAGGCCTTCCTTGCGAGACTCGACCAGACCGTGCTGCTTCATGAGCGAGAGGTGCTGCGAGAGGTTGGGCATGGTCACGTCAACTGCCTTGGCCAAGTCACCTGCCGTCATCTCGGAATCCTTGAGGGTATACAGAATCTCAAGACGCTTGGGGCTGGCCAAGACCTGGCACAGGCGGGCCTGCAACTCGTAGATACGACGATCCTGTTCCATCGATCACGCCTCCTGACTCGTGCAAAACCTTAAATAGAAATTTATACCCGTTGCAATTATCATCGCACCATTTCGCACGTTTGTCAATCGGAGTCGAAGAATGTCGAACGATATTTTCGCACCTAAGGTCCTCGCAGGTGTTTCTGTGGGCGAACAAAATCATAAAATTATACCCGCCATTCCGCGAATCTGTCAATAGATTTCCGGTGAGTTGCATGAAACTGTTCTTATTGACCACATAGCGCCGACGAACTACAATAACCAATGACACCAAAGCACTATGACCGCTATAGACAAAAGTCCTACGGTTGTCGAAGATCGGCGAGGGAACAGGATTGACAAAACCCAAACATATGTTCGTTATGAACCGATTCCGGCACAGCGATTGAAGGGGGTTGCGTCTCACATGGATCTGACGAGCAGCACTGCGCTGGACATGGAACAGCTCTTTCCCGTACGCCATGTCCTGAATCCTGACGGCAGCTTGGCCGGCGCCGAGCCCAGCTTTCTCACGCCCGAGCAGCTGAAGGAAGTATACCGCCACATGGTCTACCTGCGCGCCTTTGACCAGCGGTGCCTCAACCTGCAGCGACAGGGGCGCATGGGCACCTTTGCACCTTTCAGCGGTCAGGAGGCATGTCAGGTGGGTTCTGCCTACCTGCTCCGCAAGGGGCAGGACTGGGTGTTCCCCACCTACCGTGACCACGGCGCCATGCAGGTGCTGGGTGTCCCCTCTGTCAACATCCTCCGTTACTACATGGGCGACGAGATGGGCAGCCACGCCCCTCAGGGCGTGAACGCCTTCCCCATCTCAATCCCCATTGCGACCCAGCTGGTCCACGCCGTGGGCGCTGCCTGGGCTGCCAAAATCAAGGGGGAGGATACCGTAACCGTTGGGTACGCTGGCGACGGCGGAACAAGCCCAGGAGACTTCCACGAAGCCATGAACTTCGCCGCCGTCTACAACACCGGGTCGATTCTATTTATCCAAAACAACAAATACGCGATCTCGACACCGAACGCCAAGCAGTTCAAGACCAGGACGCTGGCCCAGCGGGCGCTGGCCTACGACATTCCCGGCGTCCGGGTGGATGGTCAGGACATTCTCGCGGTGCTTACCGTCATGCACGAAGCGATCGAGCGAGCCCGCTCCGGCGGCGGCCCCACCCTGGTGGAGGCGCTGACCTTCCGCTATGGCCCGCACACCACCTCCGACGATCCCAAGCGCTACCGGACCGAGGAAGAGGTCAGCGAGTGGCAGGCCAAGGATCCGATCGAGCGCATGCGCAAGTACCTGGTAGCCAAGGGGCTCTGGTCCGACGCCGACGACGAGGCGCTCTGGGGCTGGGCCAGGGACCAGGTTGCCGCGGCGGTGAGCGAGGCCGAGGCGATGCCCAAGCCATCGGTAGATGATCTGTTCAACTATCTCTACGAGGAGCCGACTCCGGAGCTGATCCGTCAGCGGGAGTACCTGAAGAGCTACCTCGCCAAAAAGGGGGAGGGCAAGGCCCATGGCTAAGATGACCCTCATTCAGGCGATTAACGATGCCCTGAAGGTTGCCATGCGGAAGGACCCCAACGTTCTGATCATGGGGGAGGACGTTGGCCTGAACGGTGGTGTCTTCCGCGCCACCGACGGGATCTACCAGGAGTTTGGCGCGGCGAGAGCGATCGACACACCGCTGGCTGAGTCCGGCTTTGTGGGCGCTGCGGTGGGCATGGCGGTCTATGGCCTGCGCCCGGTGGTCGAGATCCAGTTCGACGGCTTCCTCGCCCCCGCCCATGAGCATGTGGTCAACCATATCGCTCGGATCCGCCACCGTAGCCGGGGCCGCTTCACCTGCCCCATGGTGCTACGGCTGCCATCGTTCGGCGGGATCAAGGCGCTGGAGCACCACTCCGAGTCCATTGAGGCCTGGTATGTGAACAACCCCGGCCTGAAGATCGTGGTGCCATCCAACCCGTATGACGCGAAGGGGCTCTTGCTGGCCGCCATTGAGGATAACGATCCGGTCATGTACTTCGAGCCGAAGCGGCTCTACCGGGCCTTCCGGGCCGAGGTGCCCGAGGAGTACTACACCGTGCCGATCGGCAAGGCCGCGATTGCCCGGCCCGGCAAGGACATGACGATCCTAACCTACGGACCGCATGTCCACACGGCGCTAGATGCCGCTGAGCGGGCATCGGCCGAGCATGGGTGGGAGGCCGAGGTGGTAGACCTGCGCTCTGTCAACCCGCTTGATCTGGAGACGGTCATCGGCTCGGTGAAGAAGACGGGGCGTGTGGTTGTGCTGACCGAGGCGCCCAAGACGGGCGGCTTCCACAGCGAACTGATCGCCCTGATCAATGACCACGCCCTGGAGTACCTGGAGGCGCCGGTCGCTCGGGTGACAGGCTTCGACGTGCCCATGCCCTACCTGCTCTCCGAGGACCTCTACCTGCCGGACTCGGGGCGGGTTCTGGAGGCCATGACCGCTGTCCGGACTTACTAGAGGCTGCATCGAGAGGAGGGAGAGGCACCGTGGCATTTGAGTTCAAGCTGCCAGACGTGGGCGAGGGCCTACACGAGGCAGAACTACTAAAGTGGATGGTTGCCGAGGGCGACCACGTGCGGGAGGACCAGCCGATCATGGAGGTCCAGACCGACAAGGCTGCCGTGGAGATCACCTCTCCGGTCACCGGCAAGGTGGTCAAACTGCTGGGCAAGCCCGGCGATATTTTGCACGTCCACTCCGTGGTCGTGATCTTTGACAATGGATCCGGCGCCGCCGCGCCGGCCGCGGCGGAAGGTACCGCTACGGTGGTCACACCGGCTATGGCGACGGTCACCGCACCGGCCCCTGCCCCGGCTCCGGCAGGGGTGGTGGCGGCTGAGACTGTCGGCCGTGCCCTGGCGGCCCCAGCGACCCGCAAGCTGGCCCGTGAACTGGGGGTCGATATCAACCGAGTCCCAGGCTCCGGCCCGGCCGGGCGCGTCACCAGCGATGATCTGCGCAGGTTCGCCGCTGGCCCGGCGGTCGCTCCCCAGCCAGTGGCAGAGGCTCCGACCACTCCGGCCCTGCCTGCTGCCCCTGCGGCACCTGCCCCTTCGGCGACCCAGCCGGTGGCGCCGCTGGGCGTCACCGACGAGCGAATCCCCTTGAAGGGCATTCGCAAGGTGATCGCCGATCGCATGGTCAAGTCGAAGCAGACCGCTCCCCACGTCACCTGTGTCGATGAGGTGGACATGACCGAACTGGTCGCCTTCCGGGAGAAGGCAAGGGCGATGGCCGCCAAGAAGGGGATCAAGCTCTCCTTCATGCCGTTTGTGATCAAGGCGCTCACCACGGCGCTGAAGGAGTTCCCCTACCTGAACGCCACGATCGATGACGCAAAGCAGGAGATCATCCTCCGCAAGTCCTACCATATCGGGTTTGCGCTGGATACCGAGGCGGGTCTCCTCGTCCCCGTTGTCAAGGACGCCGACCGGAAGTCCGTCTTCCAGATCGCCGCCGAGATGGGCGACCTGATCGAGCGGGGGCGGGCCGGCAAACTGCAACCCGACGAAATGCGAGGCTCCACCTTCTCGATCTCCAACCAGGGCTCCATAGGCGGCCTCTTCTTCACCCCGGTGATCAACCACCCCGAGGTGGCGATTCTGGGTCTGGGCAAGACCGAGGACCGGGCGGTGGTGCGCGGCGGAGAGATTGTTATCCGCAAGATGGCCTACCTGGCGCTCTCCTTCGATCACCGCTTGATCGATGGCGGCATGGCGACACGGTTCACCACGCGCGTAATCGAGTTGCTCTCCAATCCGACGCTCCTGATGATGGAGGCGATGTAGCATGGTCATGGGTTCGATCAAGATCGGCACCGATCTGGTGGTGATTGGCGGCGGGCCTGGCGGTTACGTGGCAGCTCATCGGGCCGCACAACTTGGCCTGGACGTGACCCTGATCGAGAACGAGGAACTGGGCGGCACCTGTCTCAACCATGGCTGCATTCCGTCCAAGGCGCTGATCTCGGTTGGTGATCTGATCCACAAGGTCAAGGAAGGTGCCGAGCGGGGGATCGCCCTGAACGGCTCGCTCGATATCGACTTCGCCAAGACCCAGGAGTGGAAGCAGAACAAGGTGATCAAGCGGCTGACCATGGGTGTCGGCGCCATGATGAAATCCGCACAGGTCGAGGTTATCCGGGGCAAGGCCCACTTTGTGGACAACCACTCGATCGCCGTGGAACTGTACGAGGGCGGCAACGCTGCCTACACCTTCAAGCACGCGATCATCGCCACCGGGTCGGTGGCGGTCAATCCGAAGTTCTTCCCGCTGGATAACGAGACCGTGGTCGATGCCCGGGGCGCCCTGGCCTTCCGGGAGATCCCCAGGAACCTCGTGGTCGTGGGTGGTGGCTATATCGGTGTGGAGCTGGGACAGGCTTACGCCAAGCTGGGTGCGAAGGTGACCATTGTCGAGGCCACCGACCAGCTCCTGCCGGGCACCGACCCAGACCTGATCGCTGTCCTCATGCGGAAGCTTCGGCGGCAGAACGTGAACGTCATGCTGAAGGCCAAGGCCTCTGGCGGACTACAAGAGGGCAAGGTCCGGGTGGAGGACGCAGAGGGCAAGGTCGTGGCGATCGAGGCGGACAAGGTGCTGGTCGCCGTGGGGCGCCGGCCTTATACTGAAGGGCTTGGGCTGGAGAACGCCGGCGTCCAGGTGGATGAGAAGGGCTTTGTCCCCGTTGACTCGCAGCAGCGGACCAACGTGGCCCATATCTACGCGGTAGGCGATGTCTGCTCCCCGGTCATGCTGGCCCACAAAGCGAGTGACCAGGGGCGCGTGGCGGCTCAGGCCATCGCCGGAAGGCCGGTCCACGCCGACTGGCAGACGGTGCCGGCGGTGATCTTCACCGACCCGGAGATCGCGCATGTGGGCCTGACGGAGGGGCAGGCGAAGGCGGCTGGCTACGACCCGGTCGTGGGCAGGCACAACTTCGCGGCGATTGGGCGGGCGCTCACCATGGGCGAGAGCGACGGCATGGTGAAGCTGGTCGCAGACCGGCAGACCGGCGTCCTGCTGGGGGCCCAAATGATCGGACCGGAGGTCTCTGAGTTGATCGGCGAGATCACCCATGCCCTGGAGATGGGCGCCCTCGTGGAGGATGTCGCTCTGACCCCGCATTATCACCCGACGCTGTCGGAGGGGATCCTCGAAGCAGCTCATACGCTGCTGCACAGCATTGAAAAGGGCGGCAAGAAGTAGCAGCAAACCCCCGAGGAAGGTCACCTCGGGGGTTTTTGCGCCAGGGGTTTCGGTCGGAATAGGCGAATTGCTCTGCCTACAGGGGGGATTCTCGTGGGACGCCAAATGCGGATTGCGGCGACTCTCGGCCTCTTTCTCGCCGAAGTGATTGTGCTGGCCCTTCAGCCGGTCCCAAGGTCGGCACCGGGTCTGGGTCATGTGGTGGAAGAGAAGGTATCCGGCATGAGCGTGCAGATTCATCAGGAGCGGTTGACCACCACCTTTACCCTGCGCGGGCTTCCTCCGGGGGTGGAGCCCAGACTGACCGTGAGCGACGGGCAGAAGGACCTGAGCAACTGGCTCCTCCTTCCCGAACGGGGTCCAGGTGAGGTAAGCCAGCGTCTCTCCTACATGGGCGTGGAGATGTACCCAGCGCGGCGCCTCACTTATACCTGGCAGGTGGGAGGGGAGAGCCTCTCGGGGGAGTACCTCTATGTGCACCCCAATTACCCGTTCAGCTGGGAGGTGGAGCAGCGTGGTCCCCTTGTCTTCTACCATTCGGGCAACCTGAGCCAGCAGGTGGCGGCGGACTGGGGCGAGGCCTACCAGTGGCTCGGAGCAGAGTTGGGCATGGAGCCAGTGGAGCGGGTGGTCTACCTCTTGCCGGACCGAAACTCTCTGCAGAAGGCACTGGGCAGTGACCCACTGGTCTCCAACGTGGCTGGTCTCTGGGTTGGTCGGTTGCAGGGGATCCTGACCTCGACCGATTTCTCACCGGAAGCGCTCCGCCTGATCATGACCCACGAGTTTGCCCACGCCTATCTGGAGAATGATAATCCCTCCTGGTGGGAGGAGGGCATTGCCACCTGGATCGAGGCCCGGTATCTCTCCAGGTTTGTCCTGCCGAGCCTGACGCCGGAAGGTCTGCGCCCCTATGAAGCACTGGCGGAGAGAATGAGAGCGGAACCGGTCCTGCTGGTGCGGATTAATCAGAGTCAGGCCAGCCCGCTGGATCCCTATACTGTGGGGTACAGCTTCTGCCGGTATGTAGAGTCGCAGTGGGGCGACGGGGCGGTCCTCCGGCTTGCAGTTGCGGCCGCAGCCAGGCCGCTCAAGGAGGCGGTCTTCGAGGTTCTGGGGCAGAGCCTGGACGCGGTGGAGGCGGGCTGGCAGGAGTACGTGCGGAGCGGAGACCTGGTAGAGGATCTGGCCAGCGACTGAGGTGAGAGCTAAGCGTAAAGCCGTCCTAGAGTGGGGACGGCTTTTGGGTTAGAGGGGGGTCATACTCCGCATGATCGTAAGCCAGGCGTCAAAGTCGTCTCGGGCGCTTGTCCGAACCTCAACCCGGTACCAGAGATCCGTCTCCGCGTGGTGCAGGAAAATGGACTGAGGGCTATCACCGAAGGTGGCGACGAGTCCGCGAACCGAAATCTCCGTGGACCCCACCTTGAGCACGGGCACGGGGTCTGCCATGTGGAGCAGCGCCCAGTCAACCGGCGGACGTTGATCGTAATCGGTTTCGAGACCGTATTTGGAACTGTAGTACTGGGTGCCGGAGAGGGCCATACGCACCCCCGGGTCGGCCAGGGGGTCCACCGCTTCCGGTTCCGTGGAGACGGCCTCCAGCCTGGCGTTGATCGTTGTCACAAGCTTGGGAATGCCGTAGGACTCAGTCGACTGCTTATCTACCACGGCCCAGGCAAAATAGTGAGGCTGCGCGAAGGTACCCACGAGAGACGGAACGAGATCGGTGGGGAGGGTGGTTGGGGCCGGCGGCTGGCTCTCAGGCACGTGGGGCTGGGCTGACTGAGGTGGCGCCTGGGTCGCGGCTGGTTTGGAGCACCCCGAAACAGCGATAGCCACAACCAGTAGCATGGCCAGGATTGATCGACTGCGCGCAGACATGCGGAAATCCTCCCAATTCTCCTTATGCAACATCGGACGATTCGGAGGTCTGCTTGGTTCCCTACTGCAGGGCTGCGCTGTTACTAGCGTGCTTGCTGCGCCTGAATGTAGCCTTGATCAAACGCCCGGAGCGCAGCCCGGGCGCCGTAGGCGAACTCCCGGTCGTAGCTGGCCCAGATCGCAGCGCTCAGCACGTCGGGGTCGATCCATGGAGCGGTTCGGGCTGCCCCACCCAGCAGGGCGATCAGGGGGTCGGCGCCCTGGTCGAAGGCAATGCCTGAGGCGTCTACCGCGACGAGGCCCGCCGGGCGAGCGCCCAGCTGCTCCAGCAAGAGGCGTGCTGGACGCGCACTGCAGACAACCACGGTCGAGCGTTGATTGAGGTGGGCTCGGGTGACCGGGTGGCTGATCATGGACTCGTCAAGCAGGAGGATATAGGTCTCGTCAGGGACCTCCGGTCCAGCGATTGTCACGATGTCACAATGACAGGCAGAGTCGTACCCCGATCGGGAGAGGCAATCGGCCAGAATTGAGGCCGCCTGGCGCGCCGCCTCGCCAGTGGAGTTATCTAGAAAGAGAAACCGTCGCATGCTCCCGCCCCCATCTCCCAGTCTCTTTGGGTCTATGGTACGGACGTGGGGGAGGGGGCGTGTTTGGCTTGCGACGAAACGCCTCACGCCGGCGGCGAGGAGCAGTGAAATCGGGTCCGCATGCGAAACCTAAGCGTTGCGAAAGATCCCTCGGTTTCGTCTAAAATACCGGGGAATGATCCAAGCGCATTCGGAGGTGTCTTTCCGTGCCGAAGATTGAGGTTGAGGGTAGGGGGAGCTTTGAGGTGCCGGCTGGTCAGAAGCTCGTTCTGGCTATGGAGGAGAACGGGGTAGATGTCCTCCACCGCTGCGGCGGAAACGCGCGCTGCACGACCTGCCGGGTCGAGATCCTGGAGGGGGATGCCGGGCCCATGGGCGACGCCGAGAAGGCCAAGTTGGAGGAGAAGGGCTTTCTGGGCCAGTTCCGGCTCGCCTGCCAGATTCGAGTGGCGGGCGATCTGAGGGTGCGTCCAGCCATGACGGTGGCCACCTCTGGTCTGGAGGCTGGCCCCCGCCCGGCTGACTAGGTGGTCATACTATGAGTGCGCCCGCCCGGCGTTTGCTCCCGGGCGGGCGTTGCTTTTCGGATCAGGCGGCAGGCACCAAGGTCGGGGCAGTGGGGGCCTCTTCCATGCGGGCGTCCCAGACCTGGCGGCAGAGGCGGTAGGCGATCTCCCGCACAACCCCGCGAAGGGCGTTGGGGCACAGCTCATGCTCGGCCTCGGACTCGTCGATGGTGGCCACCAGCGTCTCCCCCTCGAGACGCACGGAGAGCAAGGCGATGCCAATTGAAGCAAGCCGCCCCTCCAGTTCTTTGCCTACCTGGACCAGGACCGGGTTGTTTGTAGCGCCTGCAACCCCTTGATTCACATGGAACTGAGCCCCATTCTCCAGAGCGAGCACCTGTGCGACTGCGGTCATGACATCCACCATGTTGAGCCCTCCCTCCGTTGCTTTCACTTACCTAGTCGTACGCCCCACGAGATTCTCCTCGCGGGGCGTCCACTTTTTTTGACGGGCTTTTGCCTCAGGCTCGGATGGGGAGGCCAAGCCGCTCCAGCCGAATCTCCATTGCCTTGGGGGAGACATCAAAATGGCGGGCCAGGGGGACCAACTTTCCGCCGGTAACCCGGTGCATGGCTCGCACCGGTTGCTCGGGCATGAGCAGCTCGGCGGCGAAAAGGTTGGCCTCCATTTCACGGCGCAGGTGGAGCAGGCGAGGGTCGTCGTGCCGGAGCCGGGGCGGACCGGGACGCCCGTGAGGCTCCTGCCCGGGCGCCTGCAACCGTGCGCTTGCCACCAGCTCAGGGCTGACCTCCATGTCCCGGCTGGAGCAGGTAAAGAGCGTCATGGTAGGGCGGTAATGCAGAACGAAATGGCCGACCTCATGGGCGATTGAAAAGCGCTGCCTATGGCTATGGTGGCGCCCTTCGACGGCGATCAGGCGGGCATCGCCATCAAGGAAGGCGGCGTACTCTCGCTCGCCCACCCGCAGGTCGGGGACTTGTTGGATTCCCATTTCGTAGAGGAGGACCGCCAGCAGTTCCACGTCGGTCCGGTAGCCGTCCCACGGCTCGCCCAGGGACTCGAACTCCCGCCGGGCTCGCCCCAGCACTTCCTGGGCGGCACGCTCGGCGGGGCTCTGCGGGCGCATGCTACTGCTCCCCGGGAGGCTTCTTGCGGGCCGCCTCCCGGACCTTCTTCAGCAACTCCTCCCGCTCGGCCTCGGTCGAGGTCTCCTTGTCGCGGGTGAAGACCGCCTGGCCGGACATGGAGAGATTCTCCAGGGAGAGGAGGCGCCGGATCTCTCGGGCCAGGGCGGCGAAGGGGGCTGCCACACGGCCTGCCAGCTGCTTCATGGAGGCGTTGTCGAGGCTGGTCACCGGGGTCTCGTCCTGGGTGAGCTGCTCCAGCGCCTTGACCGGCAGCCCGGTGCGCCGTGCTTGGTCCTCCAGGGTGAGCCCGGTCTCTTCCCGCTCGCGAGCGAAGAGCGCCCCGACGGTCTCCTGTGCGGGTTGCTCCGCCAGTTGGCTGAACAGGGAGAGGGCGAAGGTGCGGCTACGCGCCTCCGCCTGCCGCCAGCGCTTCTCCTCGTGGAGGGTCAGCATGGCGGGGAGGATCTCCTGAAGCTCATTGGCATGCTCCGGATAGGCGGAGGCGAAGGCCGCAATGTCGAGTCGCCCGGTGGTTTCGAGCCGGCGCTGGGCCTCAGACACCACCACTTCGATTGGCCTGCTCATGTCCGGGTACCTCCTCCGTGGTCATAGCCAAGGGCCTTCAGTTGGCGAGCCAACTCCGCCAGCCCTCGGTAGTAGTAGTTCTCGGCTCGTTTCTCGGCACCGCTCTCCTCGGAAACCAGCCCCTCGGCCACGAGCAGACGGGCGGTCTCCTTGTTCGAAAGGCCCTGCAGTTGACGGGCCTCTATGGTCAGCCGGTAGTGGTCGGGGAGGTTCGCCATGGCCCGTTGCAGGAGGCTATGCTCCTCGGAGCGAACCGCTTCTTCCAGTGGATTCGGCTCCTCAGACGCCCGGCTCTCCAGGAGCGAGCGCCCCTCGCCCTCCGCCCCGTCCAGCGAGGAGTCAAGGATCGCTGCCTCGCGGGTCCGTCCCCGCTTGCGTAGCTCGTCAATGAGCCGGCGCTTGAGCAAGGTGTGGAAGAGCGCGGCAAAGCTGTCGGGCGGTTGCCGTCTCACGGTCTGGATCAGGCTGGTCCAGAGGTTCTGCATAATATCCTCCGCCAGATAGGGATCGTTGATCTGGCGCCGGATAATCCGAACACCCCTCTGGTTGTAGCGTTCCACCAGTTCGGTCCAGGCCTCCTGGCCGCCGCTCAGGGCGGAGCGCAGCAGGGCTTCATCCGTCTGGGTGTGTGTGGACCCCAACCGGTATGACCTCCTTGCCTACCCCATGAGTCGCTCCTGGGGCACATTTCTCCTCACTCTCTTCACCATTTCTTTTTCGCCGGGGAGGAGTCCTTTGAGATCACAGGCCCGCCCCATAGAAATCCGGGAGGTACCCCCATGCAGATTCGCAGAACACGGCCCGAAGATCATGAGCAGTTCCTGGGGGTGGTGGCCAGATCTGGCCTGAAGACCAGCGCTCCGGCGCTCCGCTTCTACCTTGAGCACCCGGAGATCATCACTTATGTGGCCGAGATTGATGGAGTCATTGTCGGTACAGGCGTTGCCACTCCCTTCGGGAGGACCGGCTGGATCGGGGCCTTGACCGTGGAGCCGGCGCTGCAAGGGCGTGGCATAGGGGCCCGGCTGCTCGAATGGGGCGAGGAGACCCTGCTTTCCCGTGGCGTCCGGAGCCTGATCCTGACCGCTTCGGTGGCGGGGCGCCCGCTCTACGAGAGGCGGGGGTACGTGGCGGGCTTGGAGTACTCCGCCTGGCAGGGGCCGGGGCTGGAGCAGGTGCCGCCTGACCCTGGGCTCCGCCCCATGACAAGCGCCGACTGGCCAGCCGTTCTGGAGCTTGACCGCCAGGCCACGGGCGAGGAGCGTGGGGCTCTCCTCCGCACCCTGTCGGGGGGCTGGGTTGTGACCGATCCGAACGGCGAGATCGCTGGCTACCACCTGCCTGCGCCCTTCGGCGGTGGGGCGGGTATCGCCACCAATGCAGATGCTGGCCTCCGCCTGCTCCGCCTGATCCGTGGCCTGGCGGGGGCGAATCCGGCTGTGATCAGGCTGACCGCTGCCAATGCAGAGGGGCTAAACTATGTGAAGGAGCAGGGGTTCGCACCCTTCAGCCGCCCGATCTACATGGTGAAGGGCCCCTGGCCGGAGCCCTACCACCCGGAACGAATCTGGTCGATGATCTCCTTCGGCGTCGGCTAGGACGCGCGAACCATTTCGCCTGCCCGGTAGGTTCTCCGGTTGAAAGAGGTGGACCCTTGTGCTCTCCGTAACCGATCTCGTCAAGCGCTATTTCGATCGCCCCGTGCTTCGCGGTATTACCTTCGCACTCCGGCCCGGCGAGGTGGTCGCCCTGGTTGGCGCCAACGGCGCCGGCAAGTCCACGCTAATCAAGTCGATCCTTGGGTTGACCGGGATAGAGGGTGGTCAGGTCTCGATCGGGCCCGATGCCGTAGGACCTGGCAGCATGGAGGCTCGCCGGATCGTGGCATACGTGCCCGAGCAGCCCATGCTCTACAACGACCTGACGGCCTGGGAACACCTGCGCTATGTGGCCATGGTCCATGGTCTGCCCCAGGAGCGCTTCAACCAGCGCGCCGAGTGGCTCCTGCGGAGCCTGCGACTCTGGGAGGACCGGCACTTGGACCCGCTCCGGATGTCCAAGGGCATGAGGCAGAAGGTCTCCCTGGCCGCCGGCATGCTGACCTCGCCCGGAATTCTCCTGCTCGATGAGCCCTTCAGCGGCCTTGATCCCCTCGCGGCCCGCTCTCTGCGTGATCTCATTTTAGCCGTGAAGCATGAGGGGACGGCGGTCCTCATGTCGACTCACATGCTAGATTCAGCGGAGCGGATTAGCGATCGCTTCCTGCTCCTCTTCGAGGGCCGCCTGGTGGGCGACGGCCCGGCCGATCAGCTGCGCACCCAGGCCGGGGTTGCCCCATCCGCCCCCATGGACGACGTCTTTGCAGAGCTCTGTGCCAGGCGGGTGGAGCCATGAGAGCCCTCTTTGGCCTCCGCTGGTCTCACTTCGTGCGACGCACCCTCCGCAAGGCCGACAACCTGAAGGTCTACCTGCACTGGCAGGCGGTCGTCATCTACCTGTATGCCGGGGCGGTCTTCCTCGGCGGGCCCATCTACTATCTCCTGGTGCCGACCATGATCCCGGTCTCCATCCGCCAGATGGGCGGCATGCTCCTCATGCTCCTGCTGCTCGCCCTGCTGGGCATGGCGGGCTACCGGGCCCTCTTCGCAGCGGCCGACGGCTTTCCAAGCCCAATCCCCGTGGGCGATATTCAGTTTGTCCTCACGGCACCCATCTCCCGGACCGCCTTTCTGGGTGACAGGCTGGTCTGGGGGTTGCTGCAGTCCGCCGGCCAGGCGGCGCTTCTCACGCCGCTGCTCTGGGTTCTGGGGCGAGCCTTCTGGTCTCCGTGGGGCTGGGCCAATTCGCTGGCGGCCGGCGGGCTCTATTTCGCCCTGCAAATGGCGGTCCTCGCCACCGGGCTCTTGCTCTACGGGTTGCCCCGGCCCTTCCTGACCGCTGTCCGCACCCTGAGGGCGGTCCTCTGGGGACTGAGCGGCCTCATGGCCCTGGTCGGGCTGTACCTGGGGCGTACCGTGCGCTCCGCCGCCCAGGTTGCTCTGCCAACTCTGAGCAGCCTGCCCGAGGCCGCGTTCCCACACGCTTCGGGGATTGTCCTTGGGCTCCTTCCATATGCCGCCGTGTGGGCCGTGGTGGCGATCCTTCTGACCCTTCTGTTTGCCCGCCCCGCCGGTGAGCAACTCGCCGCCGATGCGGTTCAGGCAGAGCGGCGACGCGCCGCGCGCATGGGAGGGCAGTCCGACCGCGATCCGAACAGCCCCGGCCTGGCCCGGTCCAGCCTGAACGGCCGGTGGGCTGGCGGCCTCTGGGCCGTGGCCTGGCGCCAACTCGCTGCCTACCGACACCTACCCCTCTCGGCCTGGCCCACCAAGTTGCTCTCCTTGCTCGCCGTGGCAGGCGCTCCTTCCTTCCTGGGCATGCTTGACGCCCGTGGGGCGGCCTCGGTGGCGGGTGGCATGCCCCTCCTGATCCCGGTCATGATCGCAATCGGCGCGGCGGCCGGGCTCATGGCAAACTGGCGGCACGAGATTCGCGAGGGCCTGAGCACTCGGCTGCTGCCGGTGAGAAGCATCGACATTGTCTGGGGGTTCGCCCTCTTGCCGGGCCTGACGATTGGGCTGGTGGCGTCAACCGGGTTGGGGCTGAGCGCCCTGACCGGTGGGATCGCTCCGTTGGCCGCTATCCCCCTGGCGCTGGCGGGCGGGGCTCTGGTCGCCCTGCTCGCCCTGCACGAGGAGTACCTGGCCGAGGTCTCACTGACCGGCCAAATGGAAGGGCGCCAGTCCGGCAAGATCGCAAGCATGGTGTTGGCGGGGGCTCCCCTGCTCCTGGCCTATGAGCTCTTGCCCGAACTCGGGCCCGCCCAGACCTTCCTCTTCATGGCGGTCCTTGTGGGCCTGGAGAGCTACGTGATTGCCCAGTACCTTGCTTTCCGCCTCGCCGCCGATCGAGGTTAAGGCGGATCGCTTTTGCGCCTTTCCTTCTGATCTCTTATACTCAAAGCTAGAAACGGTTGGAGGGGATGCCAATGCCGTCCCGTGTGCTGGTGGTAGATGACGATACAAAGATCACCTCATTCCTCCGGCGAGCCCTGGCTCTGGAGGGCTATGAGGTCACCGTGGCCAATGGGGGCAAGGAGGCGCTCAAGGTAGTCGCCGAGACCCCTCCGGACCTGATGGTCCTGGATGTCATGATGCCCGATATCGACGGCCTGGAGGTGTGCCGACGGGTCCGGGCGGCGGGGGAGTCCTTCCCCGTCCTCATGCTTACGGCCAAGGACTCAATCACCGACCGGGTGAAGGGTCTGGACATTGGGGCGGACGACTACCTGGTCAAGCCCTTCGCCCTTGAGGAGTTGACCGCCCGGCTCCGGGCGCTCAATCGCCGGATTCAGAGCACATCCAGGGAGGGTGAGGAGATCCAGCCCGGCGTGCTGGCTTACGCTGACCTGAAGCTGGACACCGCCAGCCGGGAGGCCTTCCGTGCTGGGCGCAGAATCGAGCTAACTGCCAAGGAATACGAGTTGCTTGTTCTCTTCCTGAACCATCCACGCCAGGTTCTTCCCCGCGACACGCTCATGGAGAAGGTCTGGGGCTATGACTACTCCGGTGAATCCAACGTGCTCGAAGTCTACGTGGGCTATCTTCGCCAGAAGCTGGAGGCCGGTGGCGAGCCCCGGTTGATCCAGACGGTGCGGGGAGTGGGCTACGTCCTGAAGGAGTGAGCCGGTCGTGTCGATTCGCCTGCGACTCACGCTCCTCTACACCAGCCTGCTGACGGGCGCACTGGTCCTCTTCAGCCTGCTGATCCTGGGCATCTTCCGCTGGACCTATCTCCAGGTGGTCGACGGACGGGTCTCCGATGTGGGCCGGTTCGTGGCCACCTACTTCGTGCAGACCTATCGGATTCCATCGCTCTCCAGCCAGGCCGACAGGTCCACGTTCATTCTGGTTCGGACCGAGTCCACGATTGTGGCCACCGGCGGCGATTTCACCGGCTCCTTCCCCCTGCCCAAGGCCGCCCGCGACGGCGAGATCACCCTGACCACCGAGAGGGATGCACGGGGAGAGCCATACCGGCTCTATACCGTGCCGATCCAGACGCCGGCGGAGACGCTTTACGTACAGGTCGCCCATGAGATCCAACTGCTCGAACTCGTAGTCACCCGGGCGAGGCTACCGCTCTATATCGGCATTATCATATTCATGGGGGCCACCGGACTTGCGGCCTGGTGGCTGGCCGGTCGGGCGATCGCACCAATCCACCAGGTGGCCCGGGCCGCCGAATCGATCAGTTCCTCGGCCGACCTGAGTCTACGGGTCCCCTATCGCGGCCCGCAAGATGAGGTGGGGCTCCTGGTCCAGCAGTTCAACGATATGCTGGAGCAACTGCAGGGCATGTACGGCAGGCTTGCCGCCACACTTGACGCCCAGAAGCGCTTCGTGGGCGACGCCTCCCACGAACTCCGCACCCCCCTGACAATCATTCGGGGCAATATCGAGTACATGCAGAAAGCAGGCATTCTCGACCCCGAGGCGTTGGATGATGTCAAGGCAGAGGCTGAGCGTATGAGTCGACTGGTGGAGGAGCTTCTCACCATGGCCCGGGCCGATGCCGGTCAGGAGATTCAGCTGGAGCCGCTTGCGCTGGGCCCGCTCGTTCGCGATGTCTGCCGCCGGGCCGAAGCGCTACCACATGAGGCCGAGTTCCGGACCGAACTGCCAGATGCGCTAGATCGAGTCTCCATTTCGGGCCACGCCGAGTGGCTCCGGCGGGCCCTGTTGATCCTGATCGACAACGCCTTCAAGTACACCCCCTCCGGCTCGGTCACCGTGCGAGCCGGGCGACAGGGCGATGGCGTGGTCCTGCAAGTGGTAGACACGGGCATGGGGATTCCCGAGGAGGACCTGCCCCACATTTTTGAGCGGTTCTACCGGGCGGACAGAGCACGCTCACGCGGCGGGACCGGGCTGGGACTGGCGATCGCAAACTGGGTTGCAGGGGTTCACAATGGCGCCCTGACAGTGGACAGTCAGCCCGGCCGCGGTTCCACCTTCAGCCTCTGGCTCCCCGTTCAGCGGACAACAGCAGCGCCGAATTCTTAGGATCTTCTAAGCGCCGATTCAGGCCCGTTTCAGCGAGGTTTGGCATCATGAGAGCATAAGGTAATCCCCAAGTTCATGTGAGGAGGGTTTGATTATGCTCGATGACAAGGATCGGCTCCCCGAAATCCCGAGCGAAGGTCTCTCCTTGGAGAAGGAGCAGCCCTCGACCGCTGCAAATGCCACCCCCGAACCCGCTCCTGCGGTTGAGTCCATTGTGGCGCCCGTTCAGCCCACCGCTCAGTCCCAGACTGGAGAACCCAGCGCGGAGCACCCAGCCATGGAGCTTCCTGAGATCCCTGCCCCCATGGCGGCCCCGGCGCCCATGCCGCTCTATAACCCGCCCAAGGCTGAGCCCAGGAAGCCTTCCTCCGGTGGCTGGAAGCTCTTTGCAGCCGCTGTGGCTCTGGTGGCTGTCTCCACCGGGGTTGGAAGCGGGACCACCTACTACTTCATGAGCCAGCAGGCAGAGAACTCCCGCCCCATTGGTGTGGTTGATTCATCCGTGAAGACCTCCGCCAACACCGTGCAGTTGGTTGACCAAAACGGAAACGTGATCCCCGAGATCTTCCGTTCGGTCAGGGCGGCGGTCGTATCGATCGATGTCTCCTCGGGGCAGGGTTTCTGGCAGGCGTCGGGGCAGGGCTCTGGCTTCGTGGTTGACCCTCGGGGGTATATCCTGACCAACTATCACGTAATTGACAGCGCAGCCAACGTCTCCGTAACCTTTTACGACGGTACGACCCTGCCCGCCAAGGTGGTTGGCACCCTGAAGCGCAGAGATTTGGCCGTGCTCCAGGTCGACCCGGGCACCCGCACGCTGGTTGCGGCCCCGCTGGGCGACTCGGACAGCGTTGAGGTCGGTGAGCTGGCGGTTGCCATTGGCAACCCGTTCGGCCAGGAGTTCACAGTGACTGCGGGAATCATCTCCGCACTGGACCGGGACATTGAGGAAGAGGGCACGGTGGTCCCCGGCGCCATTCAGACCGACGCCGCCATTAACCCGGGCAACTCGGGGGGGCCGCTTCTGAATAGCCGTGGCGAGGTAATTGGTATCAATACCGCGATCGATGGCACCGTGGGCGTGAACGTTGGCATTGGGTTCGCTGTGCCGATCAATGCGGCCAAGGAGGCCCTTCCCAGCTTGATTGCTGGCGAGTCGGTACAGTACCCCTTCCTGGGCGTAGGGCTTGACGACATGAACGCCCAGGGCGCTCGCCAACTGGGGGTCGATGTGACCTACGGCGCAGTTGTCACGAGCGTACAGCCTAACTCTGCAGCAGAAGCCGCCGGAATCCAGCCGCCCACCTACGACAACAGGGGCTATGTGAAGTCAGCGGACGTGATCATTGAGGCAGACGGCACCCGAATCAACACCTCCAACGACCTGATCCGGGTGATTGCCCGGAAGAACATTGGCGATCGAATCACCCTGGTTGTGGTGCGAGGCGACGAGGAGATCACCCTCGAAGCGACGCTGGGCGCCGCTGAGGCGAAGGAGTAGCCTTCGGTATAGCAGCAAAAACGGAGCCGCCTTTCGGGGCGGCTCTCGGTTTTTCGGCCATTCGGGCAGACTATGTCCCAATCGAATCCTTACGATTCGATTAAGGAAGGAGGAGTCGGTCCAATGAGTGAGAAGCATCCTACCAGTGGAAAGCGCCCCGCTACGGCGAATCAGCTGGTGGCCGGTCGTGTCTACGTCGATCATGGCGTCCAGTCACTGGTGGCCCAGGATAACCCTGACGATTCCCAGTTGGGCGCCCCCGATCCCGCAGGCCAGAAGCGCGAGACTGCGAAGGAATAGGCGCCCGGCCCCAACGAGCGGTCATTTGCATGGCCGCTGGTATAGAATGCGAGGAGCGATAAGCCAGTCCCGTGGGGGTGGACCCGCATGCCGCGACTGAACGCAAGCCTCTGGATCAACGCTGCACCTGAGAAGGTCTTTCGGGCCTGTCAGGCGCCGTCAGCCCCGCTGTTGCCGACCGGGGGCCCTCGGTTGGTCATACCGGACCAACCGGGAAAAGTGGGGGCCCGCTACCGGTGGGAGTTTAAGCGATTGGGCATGTCCGGCCAGGTGGACGGCGTGCTGACAGAGGTCGAGCCCGGTCGCCTGCTCCGGTTCCGCAGCCATTCTGGTTGGCGCATGGAGGCTGATCTCCTCACCGAGCCGGAGAATGGGGGAACCCGCCTGACCTTTCACATGAAGTATCGGTTCGGCGTTCCCTGGCGATGGATCGTCCCCGGTGACCTGATCCGGCTGGGCGTCTGGTATGGGCTGCATCAGGTAAAGGCGCTGACCGAGAAGGCCCCCCCGAAGAAGGCGGCTGGTAGCATCGTCATGTGACACGGAAGGCCGGAGAATACCCCCGTGGGTGCTCTCCGGCCTCATATTCTCTCGTTATCGGTCCTGGTACCACCGGACAAGCGTACCGGCCAGATAGGCTAATCCGGCTACTAGCCCGAAGAAGAGGAGAAGGCGGCCTAGGAACCAGAGTGCGTTCAGCCATACGTCCACGGTGATTTCCCCCTTATACTGTTCATAGTACGCCATCGGAGGAGTGGACCCCTTTTGCAGGTAGATGGAAAGATCCTCACCGTCTCGTTGAACGCCGCCCTCGATCTGACCTACCGCGTCGAGGGCTTCGGCGTGGGGCGCAACCACCTGGTCAAGGAGGTTGCCCGTTTCGCAGGGGGCAAGGCGAACAATGTCGCCCGGGCCATGCGCACGCTGGGCCATGGCGTCATAGCAACCGGGTTTGCCGGCGGGGCAAATGGTCGCCTGATCGAGCAGATGCTCACAGCGCAGGGGGCCACGGCGGCGTTTGTAGCAATTGAGCAGGAGAGCCGGCTCTGCTTGACCGTGATCGATCCGGTGGCGGGGACCCATACCCATCTGCGCGAGCCAGGTCCCACGGTGACCGACGCCGAACTCGACCGCTTTCGGGAGCGCTTTCGACTGCTGATCCGCCAGGTCGATTTCGCTGTGATCAGCGGTTCCCTGCCTCCCGGCCTGCCGGATGACCTGTACGCAGAACTGGTGAGCACGGCCTACCAGGTAGGCCAGGTGCGCTGCGTGGTGGATGCAGCCGGCACCGCTCTGCACAGGGTTCTCCCCGCCCAGCCGTACATGGTGAAGCCAAACCTGGAGGAGTTGAGCGAATGGGCGGGGCGCCCGCTCACCACCGAAGCGGAGATTCTGGAGGCCGCCCGAGACCTGAACAACGCCGGCCCGCTGATCGTCGCTGTCTCGCTGGGGGCGGGCGGGCTCCTGCTGGTCTCGCCCGAGGGCTCCTGGCGGGCGGTTCCCCCCGCCGTCCCGGTTGTCAACGCAATCGGCTCCGGGGACTCCCTGGTGGCCGGGTTTGTCGCCGGCCTGCAGGAGGGGCGCTCCGCCGTGGAGATCATACGCATGGCCGTGGCCTGCGGCACCGCCAACGCCATGACGGAGGGGGTCGCCGAGTTTGATCTGGCCACGGTTGGCCAGTTGGCGCGACGTGTCCGGGTTGAACGGCCTAGCTAGACCAGTCCGAGGAGACGGACGATCTGGGCAACAACAAAGGTGACGCCGATTGCGATCGCCAGGGGCATCACAGCGGAGAAGACCGCCCATTTGAGACTCTTCGTCTCCTTGTAGATCGTGATCAAGGTCGTGCCACATGGGTAGTGGAGCAGCGAGAAGAGCATCAGGTTCAGGGCGGTCAGCCAGGTCCACCCGTGCTGTTCGACCAGGAGGCTCTTCAGGGCGTCCAGGCTATCTAGCTCGGTCATGGAGCCGGTGGAGAGATACCCCATGATCAGGATCGGCAGGACGATCTCGTTGGCGGGAAGCCCCAGAAGGAAGGCCATGAGGATCATGCCGTCAAGCCCGAGGGCGGCACCAAATGGGTCGAGGAAGTCCGCCGTGTGGGCCAGCAGGCTGGCATCCCCCACGTTTAGGTTCGCCAGTAGCCAGGTGATCGCCCCGGCTGGAGCCGCGGTCTTCACCGCCCGCCCCAGAACGACGACTGTCCGGTCGTAGAGCGACCGCACGATCACCCGTCCGACCTGAGGCTTCCGGTAGGGCGGAAGCTCCAGGGTGAAGTGAGAGGGCACGCCGCGCAGGAGTGTCTTGGAGAGCGCCCACGAGACGGTCAGAGTGGTCACGAAACCCACCAGAACGATCCCGACCACCGTTGCGGAGGTGACAAGGCTGCTGTAGGCTGCGGCAACACCTCCGCCCATGAATATGGCGGCCAGGGTGATCAGCGTCGGGTATCGGCCGTTGCATGGCACGAAGCTGTTGGTCAGAATGGCGATCAGCCGCTCACGCGGGGACTCAATGATCCGGGTGGAGACGATCGCCGCAGCGTTGCAGCCCAGGCCCATGCCCATGGTCAGGGCCTGCTTGCCGTGGGCGCCAGCCCTGCGGAAGATACTGTCCAGGTTGAAGGCGACCCTGGGCAGGTAGCCCAGGTCCTCCAGCAGGGTGAAGATCGGGAAGAAGATCGCCATGGGGGGAAGCATGACCGAGACTACCCAGGCCGCGCCACGGTAGATTCCCAGCACGAGTAGGCCGTGCAGCCAGTCCGGAGCGCCAATCCACTGGAAGGCCGCGGTGAGGTACTCCTGGAGGGCGAAGAGCAGATCGGCAAGCATGGCCGAGGGGACATTGGCCCCGGCGATTGTCAGCCAGAAGACCAGGCCCAGCAGTCCCAACATGATCGGAAAGCCCCAGATTCGCGAGGTCACGATCTGGTCGATCCGCTCGTCCCAATCGATAATTGGCCGCTGCTTCCGGGTGATTACCTCATCTGCGATCGCAGCGGCTGTCGTATAGATCTGGGTCATCGTCTCGTCGCGCACCGACTCAGCCGGGATCATACCATCGCCTCCCTTGCCCGCACCAGTGGCGGCAGGTTGACAGGCCCTACATACGCATGGAGCGCCTCCGTTATGCTCTCGTCCCCCTCCAGCAGCTTGAGGGCGATCCAGCGGGAGCTGTACCGCTGGCCTATCTGGGCAGCAATCAGCGGCTCAATCTCCGCCACCGCGTGCTCGATATTCGGGCTGTACCGGACCTGCATGGGTGCCGGCTTGATCGCCCCCGTATAGGCCGCCTCTACCTTCGCCAGCAGTTCCGGTACACCAGCGCCACTCCGGGCGCTGGTGGCCGCCACGGGGATGCCCAATCGCGCCTCCAGCTTCGCGATATCCACGGCGATCCCCTTGCGGTGAGCCTCATCGATCAGGTTGACGCAGAGGACGATTCGCGGCGTGATCTCCATGGCCTGAAGGACCAGGCTCAGGTTCCGCTCCAGGGCGGTGGCATCGGCCACAACCAGGGTCACGTCGGGCTGGCCGAAGCAGATAAACTCCCGAGCGATACGCTCCTCAGCGGTGGCCGCAGAGAGGGTGTAGGTGCCGGGGAGGTCGACCACCCGGTAAATGCGGGAGCCAATCTGGGTATCACCCTCGGCGCGGGTCACCGTTTTGCCTGTCCAGTTGCCCGTATGCTGGCGCATGCCGGTCAGCCGGTTGAACAGGGTGGTCTTGCCGGTGTTCGGGTTACCCGCCAGCGCGACGACAGGGATCGCTTCCTGCAGGTTGATCCCCGTGGTCAGCCCCGGTCCTGACAGGGTATCCTTCTTTGTCACGTTCACTCACCTCTCTCTGAGTTCGAGCCGGTCAACGCTGCAGGTGCAATCCGTCGGACTTGAACAATCGCGGCATCTGTGCGGCGGAGGGCGATCGTAGTGCCGCGGAAGCGATAGAGAATCGGGTCACCAAGCGGGCTGGCCCGCAGGACTTCCACCTTTGTACCGGCGATCAGGCCCAGGTCCATGAGCCGCCAGCGGGCGTTGCGGTCGCCGACCAGCCCAACCACCTCAACGAGATCACCGATCGGTGCGTCGCACAGGGGTGCAATCTCCGGTTTTGACATGCGCTCAGTCCTTTCTGGGAGGGTGCCGATTTTATCTGGCCCAAGAATCTTTCCTTAGGGAAACTCGCGGGCGCAGGGGGAGGCCTATCCGCAAGGGCGGTCAATCCCCTCATGATCACAGGGATATTCGCCCAGGCTAGTCTTTGTTCCTCTCCACAACAGTTTTTCCCACAGGAAACAATCTTGTTAATCTAAAATCTATCAAAACCCCGTGTCTTCTGTCAAGGGTGTTCGTAGTTCCACTTCGTCATTTGGGTCGCGCCTGCAGGAGTTCACCTTTAGACCTGCAGAAGGCTACACCACAAGTCTGCAGTGGAGGTGGCTCAATGCGCGTCTCCCTCTTCATTGCCTGCCTTTCCGACATGTTCTTCCCGAACGTGGGCGAGGCTGTGGTGCGCCTGCTGAAGCGCCATGGCGTTGAAGTGGATTTCCCCCAGGACCAGACCTGTTGTGGGCAGCCGGCCTTTAACGGCGGGTTCCATTCCGAGGCACGGCGTATGGCCCAGCAGTGGCTCCACGCCTTCCGCCACTCCGAGTATGTCGTGGCGCCCTCGGGCTCCTGTGTGGCCATGGTCCGTTCCCATTACCCAGAACTGCTGCCCGAGGCGGCGGAGGTTGCCGCACGGACCTACGAGTTCACCGAATTCCTGGTGGATGTGCTCAAGGTGGAGGATCTCGGTGCGCAGTTTCACGCCAGGGCTGCCTACCACCACTCATGCCACATGCGCAGGGATCTGGGCATCTACCGGCAGCCCTTGACCTTGCTCCAGCATGTCCGGGGGCTGGAGTTGGTGGAGGTTCCCCGCCAGGAACTCTGTTGTGGCTTCGGTGGCACCTTCGCCGTGAAGATGCCGGAGATCTCCGCAGCCATGGTCACCGATAAGGTGGAAGCGGTTGCCGCAACTGGTGCCGATATCCTCGTTGGGTCGGACAGCTCGTGCATTATGAACATCGGTGGGCGAATGGCGCGTGAGGGCAGGCCCATTCGGGTCATGCACACCGCCGAACTGCTCTGGGAGGGGGTGAAGAACCGTGGGTAGCCAGTCACCGGTCTCCTTCCAGGAGCGGGTCAGGCGTGCCCTGTCCGATCAGCGCCTGCGAGCGGCACTGGCGAAGGCGTCCGAGAACTTCAAGGTGAAGCGGACCACCGTCTTCGCCGAAATGGACGACCTGGCCGCCCAGGGGCTCACCCTCGGCACACGGGACCAGTTGAAGGCCGAGGGGCGCAGAATCCGGCAGCACGTGATTGACCATCTCGACGCCTATGTAAAACAGGCAGCCGACTCGATCCGCAGCCGGGGCGGTCAGGTGCACTACGCCGCCGACGCTCACGATGTCGGCCAGATTGTCAAGCAGATCTGCGCAGCCAAAGAGGCCAGGACCCTGGTGAAGTCAAAGTCCATGGCCTCCGAGGAGGTCCACCTGAACGCCGTCCTGCAGGCCGCCGGGCTGAACGTGGTGGAGACCGACCTGGGCGAGTACATTATCCAGATCGATGGTGAGACACCATCGCACCTGATCGTTCCGGCGATTCACAAGAACAAGCAGCAGGTGGCGGAGACACTCTCCAAGGTGGCGGGGGAGGCCCTTCCTGCGGATAGCCAGAAACTGACCGCCTTCGCCCGCGGCCGGCTGCGTGAGCTCTTTCTCCAGGCCGATATAGGCATATCCGGGGCGAACTTTGTCATTGCCGAGACCGGGACGGTCCTGCTGATCTCCAACGAGGGGAACGCCCGGCTGGTCACCTCGCTGCCGAAGACCCATATCGTCATTTGCGGGTTTGAGAAGATCATCCCCACGATTGAAGATGCAGCGGTCCTCGTCTCTCTGCTGCCTCGATCCGCCACCGGTCAGAAGCTCTCGGTCTACACGTCCCTGGTGACGGGGATCCCCGGCCCCGGCGAGGCGGATGGCCCCGAGGAGCTACACGTGATCTTCCTCGACAACGGGCGGACGAATATTGTCGGCACCGAGTTCGAGGAGACGCTCTACTGTATCCGCTGTGCTGCTTGCCTGAACGTCTGCCCGGTCTACCGGAACATTGGCGGGCACGCTTATGGCGGTGTATACTCGGGCCCAATCGGGGCCGTGCTCACTCCCCTGCTGAACGGGTTGGAGGAGTGGAAGGAGCTGCCGTACGCCTCCAGCCTCTGCATGGCCTGCTACGAGGCCTGTCCCATGGGAATCCACCTGCACGAGCACCTGCTCAACCTTCGCAAACGGGCGGTGGAGCAGCGGTTGCCGCCGTGGTATGAGAAGGTGGCCATGAAGGCGCTTGCCTGGCTCTGGTCGAGCCCCAGGCGGTACAAGGCGGTCACCTCCCTGGGCCGCTTGGCCCAGCGGCTTAGCGGAGGATGGTACCCGCCGCCCCTCTCCCATTGGACCCGGTCGCGCGAGTTCCCCAAGATCGCAGAGAAGAGCTTCCGGGAAAGGTGGTCGGAGATCAATGGCGCTGAGTGAGCAGGAGTTTCTGGCTCGGATCGCGGCCCGCCGCGGGCGCCCCGTGCTGCAAGCCCCCCCGCCCCGGCCCGGCCACACCCGCTCCCGGCCGGTACCGCCACCGAATATGGCCAGCCGCGAGGCCATGACCGAGTGGTTTATGCGAGAGCTGGCCAAACTGAGCGGGACCGCAGAGCTCGCCACAAGCCTTGACGCCGCAGGAGCGGCGGCAGCCGCCCGGATCGCTCGGGAACGCAGCACGGGCGAGGTGATTCTGTGGGACGACCCCATTGCCCTCGCGGCCAGACCCCACCTGGAGCGCATGGGCTTTGTGAGCCGTGTCTGGCCCGTTGACCGCCGCACCTGCGCTCAAGCCGTGGCGGGCCTTACCACCGCCCTGTTCGGAGTGGCCGAGACCGGGTCGATCGCCCTGGCGGCATCGGAGAAAGCCGGGCGCCTGGTCTCGCTACTACCGCCGCTCCATGTGGCAATCGTGCCGACCTCCCGCCTCCTGGCTACGGCGGGCGACTACTTCAAGACACTGGGGACCTTTGGCAAAATGCCAGCGGCGATCAATCTGGTGACCGGTCCCAGCCGGACCGCTGATATTGAGTTGGAGCTCTCAATCGGCGTGCACGGACCAGCCAACCTTCACGTGGTGCTCTACCACGACTGATCAGGCCGCCTGGAGTGTCCGGGGGGCCGATCGCGGCATCGTACCAAAGACGGAGTAGCGGTTCCCGCCCAGGTACCTGCGGTCCACCCTGGCACCCCTGGTACGATACTCCCAGAGAAAGCGCTCACGGGCGCCCTGGGAGGAAGATGAGCATGGCATCTGTTGCTGCTGCCGCCGATTCACAGTACCCCGTTCTCACCCGCAACCGGACCTTCATGGCCGTCTGGCTCGGCGGTCTGGTCTCGGTCCTGGGAGATGGTTTCCACAGCGTGGCCCTCGGCCTCTGGGTCCTGCAGGTGACCGGCTCTGCCAGTGCCATGGCGCTGATCATGGCGAGCCGGATCATCGTCTCGATACTGCTCGGCGCCGTGGCCGGCACCGTGGTCGACCGCTCCGACCGCCGCCTGATCATGATTGCGATGAATCTCGTGCGATTCGTGTCAGTGGGTGCAATTGCCCTGTTAATCAAGGCAGGCGTTACCTCGCTCGCACCGATCATCGCCCTCACGGCCCTGACAGCCGTGGCCAGCCAGTTCTATGGCCCTGCCATGTCGGCCAGCCTGATCAACATTGTCGGGAAGAATGAACTCTCCCGAGCCACGGGGCTGCTCCAGGTGTCGAATACGATCGGGCAGATGGTCGGTCCCTTCCTGGGTGGTGCCATTGTCGCCGTACTCGGTGGCTGGGCCGCCCTCTCCGCCGATGCGATCAGCTTTCTGATCGCCGGTCTCATGGTTCTGTTGGCCGGCTCCTTCCCCAGCCCGAAGCGTGAGGCCGGAGAGAAGGGCAACTTCTGGCGGGACCTGACCGAGGGCTTCCGGTATATCCGTCAGCACCCGGTGGCCAGCTCGGTGGTCGTTACCGCTCCTATCATCAACTTTTTTGGGAACGCAATTGGCGTGTTGCTACCGGTGATCGCCGTCAAGATCTGGCTGGCCAACGAGATCCAGTTCGGTGCCGTGGAGGCGCTCTTCCCTGCCGGCTTTGCGATCGGGGCCGCGGCGATCATGGCCTTCTCCAAGCGGCTGAAGCGGCGTGGCGCCCTTATGATGGGCGGAATTACCGTCGCCGGGCTCCTGATCACTCTCATGGCCCTCATGCCCTCGGTCAATGCGGCTCTGCCCGTGATCCTGCTCTGCGGGATCTGCATGGCCTTTACGAACGTCCTGTTCCAGATCACCCTTCAGAGCGAGGTCGATCCCGAGGTGCAGGGCCGTGTCTTCGGCACTCTCGGCAGCCTGGTCAATATTGCGAGCCCAGTCGCCATGCTGCTGGCCGGTTTCCTGGGCGATGCGTTCAGCCCCACGCTAATCGTCGCCGTAGCGGGGCTCGCACTTGGTCTGATCGGTCTGGTCAGTTACCTCGCCTCCTCCGGCCTGCGCCAGTACAACTGAATCCGGAAGCGCCAGCACGATTGCAGTTGCTGGCGCTCTGTCTGTGCATCGGATTCTGTTGAGTGCGCAGACTAACGATGGTTCCCAACTCGAATGGCGGAGGTGGCGTGAATGCTGATCGCTGTCGAAGGCGGGCTGAGCCAGGTGGAGCAGGCCCTGCGGCAGGAGGGATTCCAGGTCACCAAGCTGACGCCTGGGGCTATGACCAAGGTCGATGCAGCCGTCGTATCCGGCATGTCGGATAACTTCATGGGCATTCAGGATACGAATGGCAACAAGTTCCCCGTGATTGATGCAGCCGGCATGACGGCGGATGAGATCGTCCGCCAGATCAAGGAGCGGGCGGGCAAGAAGTAAACCGGGAGGTGAGCCTCATGGCGCTCCTCGAGATCAGCGTGGTCCCGGTCGGGACGGAGAGCTCCAGCTTCTCCAGCGTTGTCTCCCAGGCGCTAAAAGAGGCCCAGCGAAACGGTATCAAGTACGATGTCAGCCCTACCAGCACGGTCATGGAGGGCGACTTGCCCGCTCTCTTGGACATCGCCCTCAAGATGCACCATGCCGCCTTCTACGGCGGTACGCAACGCGTGGTGACCAACATCAGCATAGATGAGCGCCGGGACAAGGACCTCTCCATGGAGAGAACGGTCGAGGCTGCCCAGGCAGGAGTTCAGGTCAAGTGAAAGGAGCACCCGCCCGGGTGCTCCTTTCGCTGTCAGGACCGCTGCGTTGGGAACGGAGCAACGCCAGGCTGGTTGACAATCTGCGGTATGGTCACCGCACCGGCCACATTCTGCTGGGCGCCGGCCAGCGGTGCGCCGGTCTGTTGGGCTCCGGTGACCGGCGCGGCTGCGGGCGCCTGACCCGAGAGTGCCTGCTCCGCTGCCATGATGGCATACTTGGTGAAGCTTCCTGCCTCACGGGAGGTAAGGCCGCCGTAGTCGCCCGGCTGGGCACGATTGCCGGCCCCCTGCAACCGGGCGAGGAACATCTTGGTCTCGTCGGAGAGCAAGGAACGCCTGCGGGCCATGGCTAGTCACTCCCTTTCTCCTGGCTAGCCGAGCCGCTCTATGCCCGGCTTGGGGCCCTTCTCTTTCGGAATAAAGGTCTCGCACAGGGTCTGATTGGACTCCCTCGCCTGGCCGCCAATTGTACCGATCTCCATGTTGGCGTTGCCCAGGCTGGCTGGGTTGTTCCGAACCATGATCTTGGAAGCCCTGCAGTTGTCCCCGCTGCCATAGTAATAGCAGCTGTTGACTGTGCAGTAAATCTCCTGATTGGCCATCTCGCTTCACCTCCTGAGGGTTAGTCTCAGCGAATGGGTACTGGTTCATGCTTGACAAGCTCTCCCTCCGAAGCAGTGCGCGCGAGGCTAAGTGGCACTAAGCGCGAGCAGGGTTATACAAACCTGTATTCCCGCGCGAATTTCTTGTGCAATGCCCTTGAAGTTACCCTTGGGAAGCGCTATATTGTGATAGGTTACTATTCGAGAGCGGCGCCGGAAGAACAGCATCGGATCAGTGATTTTCCTAGACCTGGCTGTTGACTTATACCTGCGTATCCGCTACAATCGCACCTATTGTAACCAGGAATCCGGTTGGCCCACACTTCTCGGAGGTTGAGAACGTCTCAACAAGGGATTCTGACAAACAGGAACCTAGTGCGCCTTAAAGGGTTGGGGCTGTGCCCGACTTTTCCCCCGTTGGCGTGACGATGGTCCCGTCTAGCTTGAGAGGGCTAGAAAGCACTTGCTGAAGGGGGAGTTTCTAAGTGTCCTTCTCTACGTTTGGCCGCCATGTCACCATGGACCTGCGCGAGGTTGCCTTTGAGAAGCTCAACGATCTCCAGTTCCTCAAGGAATCCATGCTCGAGGCAGCGGATCGCTGCGGCGCCACGGTGGTCGGTGAGAGCTTTATCCAGTTCAGCCCGCAGGGCGTGACTGGTGTTCTGGTCCTCTCGGAGTCCCATCTTTCGATCCATACCTACCCTGAGGAAGGGTTCGCTGCGATCGACTGCTACACGTGCGGTTACACCGTCGATCCTGAAATCGCCTGTGACTATCTCAAGGCGGTCCTTGGCGGTCGGGTTGCGGGGTACCGGGCTCTCCGTCGTGGCAGCGGCCCCATTGAGGATCTGAGTCAGCTCCGTCTCGCTGCGGCCAACTAATCCAAAGCGAAATGACACGAGGCTTTCCAACCGGAAAGCCTCGTTTTTTCTTTCGCACTAGGAACCCTCTCCCAGCGATTTGAAACTTTTCCCATTCGCCCGGCAGGATAATCAGGGGTAGCTGTAGAAAATTACTTGAGAACCCTGATATATCCAGTTTTTGTTTCGCCGGTCGAGCCGCTGCGGGCGGTAGGGGAGGGGGACTGCACATGACGGGGCGAGCAGACATGCCTGGGCGCCTTCTCGGATACATAAGGGCCAGAGTTCGGTCATTCGGGCCGGTGTTCCTGGTAGGGGTAGCGCTCGTGTACGAGTTCGGCTTGAAAGGGAGAGCCATACCGACTGGCGGCTGGGCCGAGCGGCTCCTTGACATTCTTCTCTTCCTGGCGATCGCTCCATCGGTGGCCTGGTGGGGGGGAACGACCACTCGCCAGCTGGTAAAGCGGCTCGCCCAGTCGGAAATGGCCAGCGAGGAGAAGAGCCGGCTACTGGAGCAGCGGAATCTACAGCTGCAAGCTGTCCTCCAGGCTTCTCGTGCGCTGGCACCGGTGCTTCAGCAGGAGCGAGTGGCGGAGATGGTGATCAGCCAGATCCAGTCGTATACCCGCTTCACCAAGGCCGTGCTGATCGTTGGGCCGACCGATCAGGGTGAGTACCAGATCGTCGGTTCCCATGGGTTCGTGGAGCCCTTTCAGTCCCGGCTGGTTGAGGCGACTGCCGGGCAGCAGAAAGCGGCGTCGCCCCTGGAATGGTGCCGCCTGACCCGTCAGCCCGTGGTGGTAGAGAATCTCGCCCGGGATTTTCGCACGGCTGGACTCAAGGATCTGTGGGCGGGTGGAGGGGTCGAGGCCATGCTGGCCCTGCCGTTCCTCGCCCAGGAGCAGTTTCGGGGTGCGCTGCTCCTGTTCCTTGACAAGACCGGGCCGATCTCCACGGCAGAGATCACGCTGGCTGCGGCCTTGACCAGTCAGTCGGCCCTCTTCCTCGAAAATGCACGGGTCTTCACTCGGACAGAGGAGCACCGCGTTCGGCTGGAACGAGCGGTTCAGGTCTTCGAGTCCATGGCGTCGGCACTTGCATCGACCCGGGTTGGGATCTCACCGTTCCTCCAGTTCGTGGCGGACGCTGCCGCGCGCATGGTCGCCCCGGCGCGGGTCTACCTGACCGTGACAGGGGCGTCTCGGACTGTTCCCCTCGTGGTGACCCGCAGCGCCGGGCTTGCTGAGGGGGTGCAGACCGAGGAGCTACGTCAGGCCCTGGTCCTACCGATCACGCTGGACGGTGAGGAGTCTGGGCGCCTGGAGGTATACGTCAGCGGCGAGAACCGCGTGGTTGAAGGCGAAATCACGGGGATCTTGCGGACATTTGTCCATCTGATCGCCTCCGCACTGGGGAACAGCGCCCTTCTCACCAACCTTCGCCAAGCGGTGGATGAGGTTGAGCGAGCCTACATGGGCACCCTGGAGGCGCTCTCGAAGGCCCTGGAGATGCGGGACCACGAGGTGGAGGGCCATTCCCGCCGCGTCGTGCAGTACACGGTCGCTCTGGCCAAGCGAATGAACGTGCCCGAGGCCCAAATGGTGCCGCTCATTCGCGGCGCCCTGCTCCATGATATCGGCAAGATCGGCATCCCCGATGCGATCCTGCGAAAGCCTGGCCCGCTCGACGAAGAGGAGTGGGCGATCATGCGGCAACACCCGCGAATTGGCTACGAGATGCTAAAGCAGATCGACTTCCTGAAGCAGGCGGTACCAATCATCTTGCATCATCATGAGCGGTACGACGGTACGGGGTATCCTGCAGGCCTGGTGGAGGAGAAGATCCCGCTTGGCGCACGGATCTTTGCAGTGGCGGACACCTACGACGCGATCACGTCGGACCGGCCGTACCGGAAGGGGCGTGAGCACCGGGCCGCCATAGAAGAGATCCGCAAGGGCTGTGGCACCCAGTTCGATCCGCTCGTCGTGGACGCCCTGTTCTCCCTCTCGGAGGAGGAACTGGGCCGGATTCGGGAGATGCACCTTGAGCCGATTCGCAACGGGGCGTAGGGCCACACGACTGCGGGCGAGCCAGGCCATAGGAAGGCGCCCCGTCCTCCAGGGGGAGGGCGGGGCGCCGGTATTCGCTACTTGCCGCCGGAGCGAAGGGGCAGGACTGCGGAGTGCACTGTGATACCGCCCGGGTACTCAATCTCGGCCCAGAAGGCCCGCATGTTCCCGAAGGGCAGGGTTCCCTTCCAGGACCATCCGTCGGCACCGTTCTTGTCCTGGCCAAGGAGGCGGGGCTTGTACGAGTCGCTGCCGTCGGCCCAATAGAAGGTAACCTGGGTGGCCGCCTTATGGCCCGAGAGGGTGTAAGTATGTTCGCCATCGGCTATGAGCCAGCCACTGTCGGTAGGTAGGGCCGGGGTGATCTGAAACTGATTCAGTTCCTGGTGGATCAACCGGGCCTCCAGGGCCTTCGTCAGGTCCTCCGACTGGCGCTTCTCGTCAGCGTTCTTCAGGGTAGCCTGGTCGAGTTGGGCCTTTAGGTCCTTATTTTCGGTTTCGAGTCGGGTAACCTGCTCCTGCAGGGTGGACACCTCGCTGCGCAGATTCTCCTTCTCCTTGTCCTTGCTGCAGCCGGTAATAACGATCAGGGCCGCAAACATGAGCACTACCATTACGGTTCGCCTCATTGGCAAATCCCCTTTGCCGGTCAGGTCAGACAGAGTGCCTGCCACTCCCTATAACGTAGAAGTTGGAAAAAGGTTGCGATCAACCTGTCGATTCCGCCTGCTTTACGCGGGTTGGCATGAAGCCGCAGGCCCGTCCATAGACTGGCATGGGAGGGGATTCCATGCCCGGGCCTCAGGTCAAGGCGGCACTGTCCGAGCGGTGGGAAGCCGCGCAGGAAGCCCTTCAGGCTGCGCTGGAGCAGTTCCGAGAGAGCCGGCTCTACGTGCAGACGGTCTGTGCCGCTCTCCTGGTTGGGGTAGCCGGGCTGGTCCACCTTCTCCCGTATGGACCGCTTGCCCGTGTGGACCAATCGCTACGCTGGGTTGTCAGCCAGGACTACGACTTCGCCGCCACATGGCGAAAGGCCGACGGGTGGGCCAGAGGGCACGGCGGGTGGGTCTCCGCAGGGAGTGGATTGTGGAAGCAGGGTCTGGCCAGATTGCAGGACTGGGTTGGGTACACCGACACCGCCGGGGGCGCTGGGCTGCCATGGGCTGCGGCCCCGGCAGCCAGCCAGGGCCAGGCCGCACCAGAGGTGAGGCAGTCGGACCCCCTCGCGATGCTCATGCCGGTAGACGGCGCCGTTCACTGGGGGTACGGCTGGGTCCCCCCGGAGTTCGGTGAACACTTCCACATGGGGCTAGACCTCTTAACGAAGGCCGGCACTCCGGTCAGTGCTATGGCTGACGGCACGGTTGTGGCGGTCCGAACCGACCCGGAGCTAGGGGGGCTCGTCGAGATTCGGCATGGTCAAATGGTGGTGGTGTACGCCCAGTTGGAGGCGATCACCGTCAACGCTGGAGATGCCATTGGACGGGGCGAGGTCTTCGCCGCAGTCGCCCCTGCCAGAGGGATTGAAGGGTCGCAGCCTCCGCACCTGCACGTTGAGATCCGACCGGTGGAGACCGGAACCCCGGTCAATCCTGCCCCCCACCTGGGCCTGGGAGGGGAGCAACTCTGAGGCTGGGCCGCATTGCCGGTATGCGTGTGGAGATCCACTGGCTCTTCGGCCTGATCATGCTGGCCGCCTCCCTTACCGGGTACCACCTGGAGGCCCTGATCCTGCTCGGTTCGCTGATCGCCCATGAGTTGGCCCACCTCATGGTCGCCTGGGTCCTGGGGCTCGGTGTCGAAGAGCTGGTCCTCACCCCATTCGGAGGCATGGCCCGGCTAGACTCGACCCTGGAGACCGATCCACAGGCGGAGACCTCGGTCGCTCTGGCTGGCCCGTTCCAGTCGTTCTTCCTGGCCGGGCTGGCCAGTTTTCTCATGGGCGATGCGATCTGGGATCAGGCTCACCTGCGTTTCTTCTTTGAGGTGAACGCCAACCTGGCCTTCTTCAACCTGATCCCAGCCCTCCCGCTGGATGGTGGCCGGGCCCTGCGGGGCCTACTGGCCCAGCGGTGGGGCTACCGGCGGGTCACCCGCTGGATGCACTGGCTCGGCCGGGTGTGCGGAGCCAGCATGGCCGTGGGAGCGCTGGTGGTGATCGCCGGGACAGGGAGCTTCTACCTCACGCCACTGGTGGGCGGGCTCTTCCTGGCCCTGGGCGCCGGGGAGGAGGTGAACGAGGCCGTGTACCGGTCCTACCGGCAGTTCCTCCACAAGCGGGAGCGTCTGGCCCACCGGCGCGTCATGGAGAGCGCTCAGTTGGTGGTGGTTGAAGGGACCCGGCTCGCCGAGGTGTTGGAGCATATGGCGGGCCGCCGCTACCACCTTGTCCTGGTGGTCGATCAATCGCTCCGTCCGGTCGGCACACTGTACGAGGCTGAGATCATGGATGGCTTTGTCGAACTCGGTCCGCAAGCACCGATTGAGCAGGTGCTGGACCGCTGACGGGGCTGGCAGGGGAACAAAAGGCCCGCACGGCATAGCGCTGTGCGGGCTCCTCTCTTCACTGGCCGATCCGGGCCTCGACCAGCATCTCTCCAGTGGCGCTCCAGGTCATGCGCAGCAGAATGCCGTCCTTGCCCGTGGTCATCCACATGTGGTACTCACCACTGCGGTAGAGGTAGGCGGGGCTCTCGAAGCCGGGGACATCTTTCTGCTCACCGATCGGCTGCCAGCCGACACCTACTAGTTCCTTGTCATAGAAGGCTCGGGCCTGTTCGTAGCTCACCTGCACCGGCTGCAGCCGCTCAAAGATAATCCGCTCCGAGGAGCTCTCCTTGACCGGGTCGGGCGAAGCGGCGCCCGGGTAGTCGGGGATCCGGTACCAGAAACCGGACATCTCCTCCACCAGCAGATCTACCTGCGACTGGGTAATCGTGCCCGGATCGACCCGTGACAGCTCGCGGTAGAGGAAGACACCGACCAGTAGCAGGATCAGGAGCGCCCATTGGCCCTTCTGCTTGCGCAGGAACTCCACGCATATCACCTCTCGGAAAGATTCGCATTGCGAAGGGCAAACTCCTCCGGTTTACTTGTCGCCCACTTTCACGTAACATCAGGAAGTGATCAGCGTCACTGACGAGAGGGGTGGGGTCATGAGCGGTTCGCTTCGTGACAAGATTGAGCAGATCCTTCCCCAGGTGTCCAAGCCCGCCCGCTACACCGGCGGCGAGTGGAACGCCGTGGTAAAGGATCATGCAACCGTTGATCTGAAGGTCGCCTGGACATTTCCAGATGCATATGAAGTAGGCATGAGCCATTTGGGCTCTCTGATCATGTACCACCAGATCAACCAGCGGGCCGATGCGCTCTGCGAGCGCTCCTATGCGCCCTGGCCCGACATGGAGGAGCGGATGCGGGCTGAAGGGGTTCCACTCTTCACCCTGGAGAGTTGGACCCCGGTCGGCCAGTTCGATCTACTCGCCTTTCCGCTCCTTTACGAACTCACCTACTCCAACGTGTTCACCTGTCTCGACCTCGCAGGGGTGCCGATCTTCTCAAAGGACCGGACGGAGGCGCACCCACTGGTAATCGCCGGCGGCCCTTGCGTCTTCAACTGCGAGCCGCTGGCCCCCTTCCTCGATGTAGCCGTACTCGGTGACGGTGAACAGGTGATCCACGAGATCCTGGATCTTTACAAGCGGTGGAAGGCAGAGGGCAAGCAGGACCGGCGAGAGTTACTTCGCCGCATGGCACAGATCACCGGCTGCTACGTACCGACCTTCTACGAGGTCGACTACCATGCAGATGGGACAATCAAGGGATACCGCACCACGGACCCGACGGTGCCCAAGGTCGTCCAGCGGGCAACTGTCAAGGATCTTGACGAGATCGACTACCCGACCAGGCCGGTCGTGCCCAACATGGACATCGTCTTCGACCGGGCGCAGGTGGAGGTCTTCCGGGGCTGCACGCGCGGCTGCCGGTTCTGCCATGCCGGTATGGTGACCCGCCCCGTGCGGGAGCGCTCGCCGGAAAAGGTCCAGGCGATCGCCCGTGAGATCGTGAAGAACACGGGCTACAACGAGTTGAGCCTCGTCTCGCTCTCCACCGCCGACTATACCGACATCCAGAGCACGGTGAATCTCCTCTCGAACGAGATGCAGTGCACCGGCGTGAATGTCTCCCTGCCATCCACCCGGGTGGATGCCTTCTCTGTCAGCCTGGCAGATGCGGTCAACAAGGTCCGCAAGGGCTCGATCACCCTGGCCCCTGAGGGGGGCTCGGCCCGCATGCGGCGGGTGATCAACAAGACCGTCTCCGACCGGGATATCCGCGACGCTTTCCGGGCCGCATTTGAGTCTGGCTACCGGTCGGTCAAGCTCTACTTCATTATGGGGCTGCCAACCGAGACCGACGAGGACCTGAAGGCGATCGCCGAGAAGGGGCACTGGGCGCTCCAGATTGCGGACGAGGTCCTGGGCCGGCAGGAGGCCCGGAACGTGCGGGTGACGATCTCGGTCTCCGTCTTCGTGCCGAAGGCCCACACGCCCTTCCAGTTCGAAGGGCAGCCGACCCACGCCGAGATCCGCCGCAGGCAGCAGTACATTAAGCGGTTCCTCAAGGACCGGCGGATCGAGTACAAGTACCACGAGTCCGACTCCAGCCACATTGAGGTGCTGCTTTCGGTGGGCGACCGCCGGTGCTCCGCCGTGCTGCTGAAGGCCTGGCAAATGGGCGCCCGGTTCGATGGCTGGACCGACCATTTCAGCTACAAGCGCTGGCTGCAGGCGTGCGAGGAGGTCGGGGTGAACCTGGCCTGGTACGCCCACCGCAAGAAGGGCTATGGCGAGGTCTTCGCCTGGGATCACCTCTTCGCGGGGGTGAGCCGGGAGTGGCTGATCGATGATCACAAGCGGGCCATGGCGGAGGTTGAGGTCGAGGACTGCCGCTGGGAGAACTGCGATGTCTGCGGGGCCTGCATGCAGTTCGGCGTGCTCCCGCTGCTCAAGCCAGCCGGGGCCACCGCCTTCGTGAGGGAGGATAACCTTGAAGTTACGGGTTAGAATGGCCAAGACGGGAATGGCTCGCTTCTTCTCCCACCTCGACCTGCAGCGCACCCTGGAGCGAGTGATTCGGCGGGCGGGCGTGCCCATTGCCTTCACCCAGGGCTTCAGCCCGCACATGAAGATCAGCTACGCCTCCGCCCTGGCCACGGGCACCAGCAGCGAGGGCGAGTTTGTCGATATCGAACTGGCGGAAGAGATCGCCCCCGAGGCCTTTCTTGCTGCTGTGAATGCCCACAGCCCCGCTGGTCTGCGCATGCTGGAGGCACGGGTACTGCCCCAGGCCAAGAGCGACTCGCTCACCTCTTTGCTGACGGCTGCGGAGTACCGTCTCACCCTGGTCGATGGCGATCTCGACAACCTTCCCGCCGCAGTCGCCGCATTCCTGGCTGCACCCGTGGTCGAAGTGACCAAGGAGGGGAAGACCGGCCCCCGGCAGGTAGATATTCGGCCCCAGGTCTACGCCCTGGCGGTGATTGGCCCAGCGGACCTGCAGGCGCTGGTCCAGACCGGTCCCCAGGGGAACCTGAAGCCAGATGATCTCCTCAGCGGGCTTAAGGCTGTGGTGCCGGCGATGGGTGAACCTCGCCTCGCCCAGGCCCACCGGCTCATGCTCTACCGGCGTGACCCGGAGAGCGGGGCACTGACAGAGCCCTGGGAGCTATAACAGAGAGCAAGGCACCACCCGCACACCCGGGTGGCGCCTTGCTTTATGCGAACCGCTCCAAATCGTAACCGTAGGCGACCTCGGTCAGCTCTGCTCCACCGATTTCTTTGGTCTTGGTCCGCAGGGCCACGCCGCCCATGTGCTCGTAGAAGCGCGTTGTCGGGTTCGTCTCTAGAACCCAGAGCAGCATCTTCTGGAAGCCAAGCGCCCACATGCGGCGGGCGGCCTCACTGAAGAGCCTTCGCCCCGTGCCCCTGCCCTGCTGCTCCTTCAGCAGGTAGATCGCCATGAGTTCAACCCGGTACTCGGGATCGCCCTCTCGTTCAGCCCCGCAGGAGACAAAGCCAACGATCTGGCCCTCCTCCTCGGCCACGAGCACAACTCCCGGGAGCTGCAACTGGCTCAGCGCCCTCTGCCAGAAGGCTGTCCGTCGCTCTACCGAAAGGCCCTCCAGCACGTGATCGGGCATTAGCCCCATGTAGGTTGCCTTCCAGCTATTCACGTGGACAAAGGCGATTCCCCCTGCGTCGTCTGCCTTGGCGTTGCGAATGATCACAGCGATTCGACCTCCTGCGTCTCCTTCTGCTTTTTGCCCGGCAACCACTGGACCGGCCTGAACTTGGCGCCAGACGGGAAGACCTCCAGCAGATCGTACGCTTCCTTTGGTACGTCGTTCGAGACCTTCAGCCCCAGGCCCCGCAGCGCTTCGCAACCCAGCGGATGGGCGTGGGTCCAGCGCCCCTGCGAGAGGGTCTGGGCGATCTCCCGCGCCTTCTCCGGGCCCATCCGGTCCACGGTAATGTCGTAGATATGCTCTTCCATCTCCCGGAGGATCTTCTCGGCCTGATCAGCCATGATCCAGGTCTCGTCATCAATCTCGTCCTTGGACTTCTCCCGAATCACCCGCAGGACAGAGGCCATGGCCACCTGCCCCTTGAAGTTGGAGCGCTGCGGGTCAACGGGTCCAAGGACGGCATTCTTGTCCATAATGATCTCGTCGGCGGCAAGGGAGAGGTAGGTGCCTCCTGACATGGCCCAGTGCGGCACGATCACCCGAACCGGCGCCGGATGGTTCTTCAGCGCCCGCCCGATCTGCACAGCGGAGAGGATCATGCCGCCGGGGGTGTGCATGACCAGGTCGATCGGCTTGTCGGAGGGCGTCTCGCGGATAATCTTCAGCATGGTCTCGGCCTCAAACAGCCCGATTGAGCCACCTCCCCGGATCAGCGAGAGCGGCCCATCGCCACGGTGAATCATGGCGATCACTCGGGATCCTCGCTTCTGCTCCAGGCTGCGGAGCAGGCGGCGCCGCTTGCGCGCCATCCCCATTCGGCCCAGGCGTGAGAGAACTAGCAGGAGGACCGCCAGCAGGATCCAGGGTAGCCACTTGATCAGGTGTACCAGCGCAGAGTGGAAGGAGTCACCCATAAGCTCTAATAGCAAGAAAATTCCCCTCCTGCCCGATCGAGATTCGGCGTCCAGGGGGGCCTCTCCTCCTGAAGGGTCACCGGCTTCGCGGAGCGTCGAACCAAATGTGGGCGATGTGGCATCATACTGATCAGAGTGGGCTGAGCGAAAGGAAGGCATTTACCATGGAAGAGCGCGAGAAGCTTGAGAAGATGGATCTGCTTCGCACCCGATTCAACGTCTCCTACGCCCGGGCCCGGGAGGTCCTGGAGGCGAATCAGTGGGACGCCGTCCAGGCCACCATTGAGCTGGAGCAGGAGAACAGGAGCCAGTCCCGTGGGTTCACCGAAGAGTTGAAAGTAACCGGTGCGGACCTGGTTGAGACCCTGAAGCGGTTACTTCACGAGGGGAATATCAACCGGATTATTGTACGGGACCAGAAGGGGATCGAGATCCTCAACCTGCCTGTCAACGGGGTGCTGGTCTTTACCCTGGTGCTCCCGATCCTGACCGCTCTGGGCGCCGTGGTGGCCGTGGCCATGGACTACACGATCGTCGTGGAGCGGACAGCCGTCTAAATGGAGCGACCCCCGGTCAGACCGGGGGTCTTGCTTTACTGCGGCGCAAAGAGGCCCGCGTGATCCCGCACAAACTGGGCCATGGAGGTTGGTTCTCGGCCCAGCAACCGCTTCAGGTCGTCGGTTACACCGGCGGAGAGGCCGAGGCGCCCCATGAGGAACATCATGCTGGTCAGGTTGACCACCTCCGAGGGCAGGCCGTAGCCCTTCATAAACCGACGATAGCGCCAGAGTGACGGGCTCGGGTAGCGAATCTCCCGCCCCAGTTCCTGCGTGAAGACCGCAGCGATCTCGGTGCAGGAGTACGCCTCCTCGGTCAGGGTGTAGCCCTTGTTCAGGTGCGCCCTGCCCTGCAGGGTTGTCAGGGCCGCTGCGGCAATGTCGCGGGTATCAATGTAGCTCATGCGTCCTTTGCCAACCGGCAGAGCGATCTCGCCCCTCTCCCGGATCAGCTGCCGGAAGGTGGTGGAGAGGTTCTGCATAAAGAAGGTCGGGCGTAGCATGGTCCACGCCATGCCGGAGGCCATGAGCCACTTCTCGATCTTGGCGTGGGGCAGGAAGGGCATGCTGTCGGCCCCCATGACCGAGAGGAAGACCACCTGCTCCACCCCGGCTGATCGAGCGGCCTCCAGGAAGGGCACGATCTGCTTCGGCACATTCGCCAGCTGCGGGGGGCGGACCAGGAAGAGTCGGTCCACGCCCGAGAGGGCGGGCGCAAAGCTGGAGGGGTCCTCGAAGTCAAACCGGACAGCCTCAACACCCTCACCCAGCAGAGCCTTCGCCCGCTCTGGCCGGCGGGCAGCGACCCGGAAGGGGAGGCCCTCGGTGCGGAGGAGGTGGACCAGATCAGTTCCAACGTTGCCTGGGGCCCCGGTGACGAGAATCATGCAGATCGCCCTCTCGATATGTCACAATGACATATGTCTTTGTGACATATGATCGCACCCGACCCGCACGGCTGTCAAGGGAGAAGCGAAGCGACCGCCCGGAGAGGCGGTCGCGTCATGTCACTTCGGGGTTCGCGTTCGCGGAGTCGGGTAGAGGGCCCGCAACGACTTGGCCCAGGCCAGTTCCAACTCCCACTGGTCCAGCCGATGCAGGAGCACAAGCCGCAGGGGGGCGCCCTCCTCGGGTATCCCGCCGCTGCCCACCTCGCTCAGACCGGCCTTCAGGTGTGCGATATGCGCCAGGGCGTACTGCTCGTAATGGGCGATCAGCCGCACCCGCTCCTCTGGCTGGATCAAGGGGAAGACCGTCACCTTCAGGGCAAAGAGCTCCTGGTACTCCTTCGGGTAGGAGTCCGTGTCGAGCATCATCTCCCGAAAGCGCTCCCGCCCCTTGGGTGTGATCCGATAGATACGGGCCGGTCGGCCATCCAACTCCTCGTCCCGGGCCGTGATCAGCCCGCTCTCCTCCAGCCGGGCCAGCAGGGGATAGATCCGCCCGTTGGACGGCTTGGCCATCGGCCCGATGATATTGCTCAGGACCTTGCTGATCAGGTAACCGTGGGCGGGCTGGCGCATGAGGAGGGAGAGGATTGCCAACTCGTACATGTGATCACCATCCCGACCTTGCTACTGCTCGGGCCACCAGCAGACCTCCAGCCGGTTGCCATCGAGATCGTGGAAACCGAAGAAACGGACACCCGGCGGCGCAGCGATCTCATCATCCACCGTGATTCCCGCTGCTTTCAGGGTGGCGTAGACCGAATCGATATCGGCGGCGTAGAAATTGAAGCTGGCGTCGGTGACCGGGGTGAAGGCACTCCCCTTCTCCACCAGGGTCAGCGGGGTTTCGGCCAGGTCGAAGCAGGCGTAGCCTTCGGCCTTCCAGCGCAGGGTGAGACCGAGGTGCTTGGAGTACCAGCCAATGGCGGCATCCAAATTGCGGACAGGGAAGAAGACCGTGTCGATCCGTTTGAACACGCAGAGAGCCCCCCTCGCTCTGAGTTGGCTCTCTCTTCGTGATTGGTGGGAAAAACCCCTCCAATCGCCGGATGCTACCTCGCACCTCTTCTCTAGCAGGAATCAGCCGGGTGGGAGAAGAATCCAAACTCATTTGGGATACTATTTGTGGTGGCGCCAACCCCAAAAGAGATGGGGGATTTTTTATGCGGAAAGAGATCCTTGTGACGGTGGATATGGATGAGACCCGGGCAGCCGTCCTGGAGGAGGGCGAACTGGTTGAGGTCTTTATCGAACGGCCGGTCCACCAGCGAATCGTCGGCAACATTTACAAGGGCAAGGTGGAGAACGTTCTCCCCGGCATGCAGGCGGCCTTCGTGGATATCGGCCTGGAGCGCAACTCGTTTCTCTATGTGGATGACGCCCTCCCTGGGCGGGCTGAGGTGGAGGGTGAGGAGGTCACATCTGCCAAGCCGAACCAGAAGCTGACGATCAAGGATGTGGTCAAGCCCGGGCAGGAGATCATCGTCCAGGTCGCCAAGGAGCCGATTGGGACCAAGGGCGCCCGGGTGACGAGGAACCTGACCCTGCCGGGTCGCTTTCTGGTGTTGATGCCCCAAGTGGACTACATTGGCGTCTCGCGCCGCATTGCCGACGAGAAGGAGCGGGAGCGGCTGAAGCTGCTGGCCCAGAAGGTGAAGCCGCAGGGCATGGGGCTGATTGTCCGGACCGTGGCGGAGGGAGCGGGCGAGGAGGAGCTGGCGAGGGATGCCGCCTTCCTGGAGAAGCTCTGGCAGCGGATCTCGGCCAAGACGCAGGGCGCTGGTGCACCGTCGCTGATCCACCGGGACCTGAGCCTGGTCCACCGGCTGGTGCGGGACGGACTGGACGACACGGTTTCGCTCTTCATGATCGACAACCGGGAGGAGTTCCAGCGGGCCACGGAGGTGCTTGAGCTCCATGCTCCGCACCTGAAGGACCGGCTAAAGCCGTACACCCGCACCGACCAGTCGCTCTTCGACTTTTACGGCGTGGAGATGGAACTGGAAAAGGCGCTGAAGAAGCGGGTCTGGCTGAAGAGCGGCGGGTATCTGGTGATCGACCAGACCGAGGCGCTGACGGCGATCGATGTGAACACAGGCAAGTTTGTCGGCACCACGAATCTGGCCGACACCGTCTTTAAGACCAATCTTGAGGCAGCAAAGGAGATTGCCCGGCAACTACGGCTTCGGGATATCGGTGGGATTATCATCATTGACTTCATCGATATGGAGATCACAGACCACCGGCAGAAGGTGATCCAGACGCTGGAGCTGGAGCTGAAGCGGGACCGGACACGGGCCAATGTGCTCGGACTGACCCAGCTTGGCCTGGTGGAGATGACCCGCAAAAAGTCCCGCCAGAACCTGGACGAGGCGATGACCAGGCCCTGCCACTACTGCGAGGGGCGCGGCAAGCTCTTCAGTGAGGAGACCATGGCCCACCGGGTCCGGGCGGAGATTCGCCGGATCCTGAAGGCCTCCTCCAGCGATGCCCTGCTCATGGAGGTCCACCCGTCGGTGGCGGCGCTGCTGATCGGTCCGGGTGGATCGAACCTGCGCCAGCTTGAGCAGGAGCTGGGCAAGCTGATCTACATTCGGGGCAACAGCGAGGTTCACCAGGAGGCGTGGAACCTGCGAGTGCTGGGTTCCAAGGCCGAGGTGGAGGACCGGGCCCTGCCGGTCAGGGCGGGGCAGGTGGTCGATCTGAAGATCGATGAGGCGCACGTCACGAACGCATCGGACGGGATTGCCCGCGTAGACGGGTATGTGATCGATGTGGAGGAGGCCGGCCACCTGGCGGGCAAGTTCGTGAAGGTGGAGATCACAAAGGCGTTCCGGACCTATGCCAAGGGACGGCTGGTCCAATAAGGGCATATGAAACAGGCTGCACCCACGCTGGTGCAGCCTGTTGTTCTACCTCTAGGGCGCCGGCGTTTACCCCGCTCCGGAGCCACCGTAGCCCTGCTGGAGCGCCCAGGCCACCAGGCGGGCCTTGTTGGGGACGTTCAGCCGCTGGCGCATTCGCTCGAGGTGCTTCTCGACTGTTCGCGGGCTCAGGTAGACCCGCTCACCGATCTCTCGGCTGGTCAGGCCCTGGACGAGCAGGCGAAGGATCTGTACCTCTCGGGCGGAGAGCTCGTCGGTCCCCTCCAGCGGTGGCGGGTCGGAGGCGGGGGCGGCCTCCTGCTGGGGGGTGGGCAGGATCGGTGGTCCGCTGGTGGTGGCGATCTCGACCGCCTGCTCGAGGGTCATGAGGGAGCCAGCACGATAGAGGGCGCCGAACCAGGTCCCCCCCAGGGCGGCGGTGGCCGTCTCCGTGATCCGCTCGATCGTCTTCACGGTGCTGGGCGAGCGTTTGAAGGATTCGCGCTCCCTGGTCGCCTGGCAGAATCCCAGCAGCCGGGCCACAACCTCGGCCTGTTTCAGCTCGATTAGGCTGCTGATAAGCAGGTCCATGGAGTCCAGGAGGGTGCCCATACGGCGAATGCTGACCGCAGTGGCCATGCACTCCCGGAGATAGGCCAGTGCTTTGTCGTGCTGCCCCAGGGACTGATGCACCTCTCCCAGGGCCTGCAGGGTCACAGCAGCCCCCGGTTTGTCCCCCCGGCCGCGGAAGAGGACAAGAGCTTCGGTGAGGTACTCATTGGCGTCATCCAACCGGTTGTCTGCGATTGCCGCATGGGCCAATTGGGAGAGCGAGGTCGCCACTCCCCACTGGTCGCCGAGCCGTCTTGCGACCTCCAGCGCTAGCTGAAACTCAACCGTGGCTCCTGGACGGTCGCCCCGCGAGCCCAGCACAACGCCAAGGTTCAGGTGGAGGAGGATTAGCGGCTCTTGACTGCCCAGTCTCTCCTGGAGGGCGAGCGCCTCGCGGTAAGTCGCTTCCGCATCGTCATACCGCCCCAGTCGCCTCAGGACTACGCCGAGGTTCGTGAGGGCGGGGACTAGTTCTGGACCGTTGGCAAGCTCCCGCCGCTGCGTGACCGCTTGACGCAGCATGGCTTCTCCTGCGGCCAGGTCCCCCAGGTCCGCCGCCAATCCCCCAGCTCTTTCGAGGGTCCTGAGGCGGTGGATTGTGGACGCCGATGGCAGTGCGAGTGCCTGCTGCGAGAGAGCGAACCCCTCGGCTGTCTTGCCTCGCCGCGACCAGTAGAAGGCGAGGGCGGTGCAGAATCGCTGGGCTCGTTCGCCATCGCCCTGGTCCAGGCATCGCTGGAGGGCCCGGCGCATGTCTGGGTAGGCTGCGTCCACCTGCTCCACGATCGTTGGCGCCCTGCTGGGACTGGCTTGCTCGGCGACCTGAAGGAACCGGTCCCGGTGGCGGTCCCAGATCATTTCGGTCTCGCCATCGGCCTCCAGGCAGGAGCGCCCGTAGAGGCGGGTTGTGGCCAGAAGACGGTAGATTGGTCCCCCCGATTGCTGGCGCACCTCGACCAGCGACCTGCTACTCACCTCCAGCAGGAGGGGAAGGACCTGAGAGGCGGGGAGCGAGTCGTCGGAGCAGACCGCTTCGGCGTCTTGCAGGCTGAAGTCTCGGTGGAAGACGGAGAGTCGGTGCAGTAGCCGCTGGGCCTGAGGTCGCACCAACTGATAGCTCTGTGCGATCGCAGCTGTGAGGGAGCGATGTCGCACCGGCATATCGGCGGTCTTGCTCGACAGGAGGGTAAGATCGGCCTGAAGCCGCTTGCTCAACTGGTCGAGCGGCACGACATCGACCAACTCCGCCGCCAGTTCGATCGCCAGGGGAACCCCGTCCACCGCAGAGCAGAGGGCGTTTACCTGGACCGGATCCACCTGGGTCGATGAGTGGGCCTGCGCCATGAAGAGGCATGCCGCCTCACTCAGGTTCTCCCCCTCCCTGGGGGCCAGCGCCAGTGGCGTCAACTGCACCCGCTCCTCCGCCTGCAGGCCGAGAGGGGCCTGAGACGTGCAGAGAAGCTTCAGGTGCGGGTTGGTTTCAAGCAGATCGCGCACCACGTCTCGGAGGGGTTGGAGCACCTGCTCGGCATTGTCAAGGACCACGAGCTGTTGCCCCTGCAGGGCGCCAGCCAACCGGGCGCCAAAGGCCAGAGCGATCCGGTCGGAGCCCGGCGATCCCGACGTCGCCTGTGGCGTGATCGAGCTCAGATCATGGTACTGGACCCCTTGCGCAAACTCACCGGCGAGTGCGGCGGCCAACTGAATCGCGAGGCGAGATTTGCCGATCCCGCAAGCCCCGGTGACCGTGATCAACTGGTTCTGGCGCACAGCGGCGAGAAGATCCCGCAGCTCCGCGTGGCGGCCCATGAACGGGGTGTGAAAGACGGGAAGCGACTTTGCGCTCGCCGAGAGCACACGCAGGTTAGGCACTCTCTCCTCATCGCCAGCGGGCTCAAGCAGGAATAGCTCCTCGGGTGGGGCCAGGTCCTTGCGCCGGTGCACCCCAATGGAACGCAACCGGTAGCCGCTCGGTAAGGCTCTGCGCACTGAGTATGCAGCCGAGTCCGAGACCAGGAAGCAAGGGGACCCCCCGGTCAGGGCGACAGCAACGGCATTGCGGGCGGCCAGGTCCTTTGAGGCCGGGTGGGCAGGGGAGAGATGTAGAGCCACGACCCGTCTGTCGCTGGCGGTGGCTTGCTGCATGAGATCCAGACCTGTCTGTAGCACGAGCGCGAGATCCGGGCTCGTAAAGATCCGGATCGGGTCACCCGTGACCGGTGACTCGCCATTCACGGGCAGTGGAGTGATTCCAAGTGGGCCCTGAAGCCGGAGGCGTAACTCAGGCTCCGGCTCTTGATCCATGTGAATGCAGACAAGTACGGCTGTAAGAGCACCAAGATCCATAACGGGACCCCCTTAAGGCCATAGCACAGGTACTACTCGTGACTGGAACAGCCGGAACAGTAGGTATTAGTGCCTTACGTAGTTTGCGACCATTTCCGGTTACCGACAGGATTCGCGGTTGCAGGCGAATTATTATTAGTCTACAACAAAACCGTCGCGACTAGAGCCGGTTGGGCTACGCGAAGAGACTTACATTTTTGCAAGTTAGTCTATATTAATAGTGTGGGGTAGATATATTCGTATGAATTGGAGTATAATTTATAGATAGAGTCCTTTGGTCACGACAAAATTTGTTTTGTGGGGGGCGAAGGGATGCACGTGCTCGTTACAGGTGGTGCGGGCTTTATTGGGAAGCATGTCTCGGCTCAGTTAATCGCTGCAGGGCACACGGTCACCGTGCTGGACAACCTCTCCACGGGGAGCACCGCCCTTCTGCCGTCACCCGCACGATTGGTCGTGGCGGACGTAGCCTCGCCGGAGATCGCCCCACTGCTCCGCCAGGAGCGGCCGGATGCGATCGTCCACCTTGCCGCCCAGACCAGCGTCCCCCATTCCATGCGCTACCCCGTGCCCGATGAGCGGGTCAATATTCACGGGATGCTCAACCTGCTCTCGGCCGCCGCCGAGGCCGGGGTGCGCCGCCTGGTCTTTTCGTCCTCCGCAGCTGTGTACGGGAACCCCGAGGCTGTTCCCCTCGACGAGGAGACGCCGATCCGGCCCCTCTCGCCGTACGGGCTCAGCAAAGCAACCGCCGAGGCATACCTCCGCATGTTGGGCGAGGCCTATGGGATCTCCTACTCAATTCTTCGCTTTGCCAACGTCTACGGGCCGGGCCAGACCCCGGAAGGCGAGGCGGGGGTCGTGGCGATCTTCTGCGATCGGGTGATCCGAGGCGTAGCGCCCGTCATTTTCGGTGACGGTCACCAGACCCGCGATTTTGTTTACGTGGAGGATGTCGCTGAGGCGGTACGGCTCGCCACCGAGTCGATGCGGTCGGGGGAGGCCCTGCACGTCAGTTCTGGTCAGGCCACTTCGATCCTTGACCTATGGGAGACAGTTCGACAAGTGAGCATGGAGTTCCTGGCACCTGAGCAGTCCGCTGTGACGAGGAAAATGCGGGCCACGCATGGCGAGCATCGGCCTGGTGATATTCGTGACAGCGTTCTCGATAACGCTCGGATCCGGGCCGCCCTGGGGTGGTCCCCCCGCACCGCCCTGAGGCAGGGGCTGATTCGGACGCTGCGCAGCTACCTTCATGCGGAGGTGGGGCGCCATGCTTGACGTGTTACTCACCACCGAGGGCACCTACCCGTATACGCGCGGTGGGGTGGCCACCTGGGCCGAGACGCTGGTAACCCGCATGCAGAACGTCCGCTTCCACTTGATGGCGGTAGTCGCCAACCCCTTCGTTCCAATGCGGTACCGGCTGCCCCAATCGATCGCGGGGATGCACTCAATCCCCCTGTGGGGCACCGAGGAGCCGACCGAGCACCTGGACCTGCCGTTCTCTGTCATCTACGACCGGAAGTTGCGCACGACGCCGCAGGTCGTGCGGGGCGAGTTTCTGCCCCTGTTTGAGCGCCTTCTCACCCAGATCTGGCGCCCAAACCCTGACTCCCAGGTGACCGCCCAGACGATCCTGGAACTGCACCGATTCTTTCAGAACTACGACTATCTCAATGCCTTGAAGTCTGAAGAGGTCTGGTCGCTCTATCGAACCGCCGCAATCCGGCGGGCCGAATTGGGCCTTGGCCCACAGGCCAACATTCGCGATCTGCTTCAGGGCCTGGGCTGGCTCTACCGGTTCTTCACAGTCCTCACCTCACCGGTTCCCCGGGTCGATGTCTCCCACGCCTCGGCTGCCGCCTTCAGCGCCCTCCCAGCCCTGATTGCCAAGCTGGAGCACCGAACCCCTATGATCCTCACCGAGCATGGGGTCTACCTGCGGGAGCAGTACCTCTCGATTGGCAATTCGAACCTGACGCCTTACGGCAAGCACTTCCTGTTAAGCCTGGTGAGCGCGGTCACCCGGGCGATCATGCTGGGGGCCGACCAGGTCTCACCGGTAGCGGCCTACAACTTCCGGTGGGAGAGTCGGCTTGGGGTGCCAGAGAAGCGGCTAAAGGTGATCTACAACGGGGTGGATCCGGTTGTATTCCAGCCCCGGCCCCGCCCGGCCGATGCGCCGCTCACGGTGGTCTCCGTGGCTCGGGTCGATCCGATCAAGGACCTGGAGACGTTAATGCGGGCTGCGGCGATCGTGCGGCAGTCCTTTCCCGAGGTCAAGTTCGTGGTCTATGGCAGCATTTCGGTGGAGACCTACTACCAGCAACTCCTGGCCATACGGACGGAACTGGGGCTGGAGGAGGGCTTCATTTTCGCAGGCCATGTGAGTTCCCCGGCAGTCGCCTACCAGAGCGGCGACGTGATCGCACTCTCCAGCATAAGCGAAGGCTTTCCCTACGCCGTGGTCGAGGCCATGATGTCCGGGCGCCCGGTGGTCGCCACCGATGTGGGCGGGACCAGCGAGGCCATGGGGGGCAACGGGTTTCTCGTCCAGCCCCGGCAGCCCGAGCAGATGGCCAAGGCGATTATGGAGTTGCTCGCCGATCCAGCGCTCCGGCGAGAGATTGCGGATGAGGCCCGGGCGAGAGCGCTCAGCTACTTCACCGTCCAGCGGCAGGTGGACCTGTACTACAAGAGCTACGAGCGGTTGGCCAAGGCGTCCGACACGATCGATCTCCCGGCACAGGTGGAGATCCATCTGCAGCGGGCGACTGCGCTGGCCTATATCGGCGATGTGGCCGGGGCCGTTGCCCAACTGGACGAAGCCCTGCGGCTGGATCCACAGGGTCCGACCGCACCGCTGGTGCTCTTGAGGCTGGCGGAGGCTCACTTGGAACAGGGGCGGTTGGAGGAAGCCTGGATCGCCAGCGAGAAGGCGGAGGCCCTCTACATGCTCCACGCAGCGTAAGCACAGCCCGAGGGAGGTGAACTCTGTGCCCGATCTGAAAGTGCGCTGGCAACGACACGTGATCGGCTACCACCCTGAAACGGTGGTGACCGCCGTGGTCGGTCTTGAACGGTTCTACCTCCGGGCGCAGCAGCAGCTTCTGGCGCGGCGAAACGCCGCGGAGGATCTGATCTCCCTTCTGGATCCCGCGGTAGATGCGCTGGAGAGGCTTCTCAAGGCCGCTGGACTGTCCGATCAGGGTCCCACGCCCCTTGAGCCCGCACCCTCCGAGCCGATTGCTCTGCCCAGCCCGGGCGATCGCCCCTTCTTTCCCCTCGTGCTCTTCGGCTACTGGCCCCAGCAGGTGGAGAGAGACTTGCAGCGGTTCCAGACCGAGTGGCAGGGGGAGCTAAAGGCGCTGGTGGCCGAGGTGGAAAGGCTGGAGGTTGCGCGATCTGCCCTGGTCCACCGCCTGCTTGTAGCCGACCGACGGCTGCGTGAGGCCAGGCTGAATGTCAACGTGGCCCACCTGGCTATGGCTCGTCAACCCGAGAAGGTGGTACCCATTCGACGCAAGGAGCGCCAGGTGGTGCCTCCGGCCCTGATCCAAGCGGTCAACGCACCGAGGGCCATGGAGGTCTGGCGCCCGGGAATGGTCGAGGTTTCCAGCGCCGCGGAGACCTTCACCATGGCCGGTCCAACCGAGGGCTTCACGGCTGGGGCGGGATACCGGCCCGACGCTCCCCGTCGGACGCTGGCCCCGGACCCTGGAGTGCTGGCCGCGGCCGCTACCCAGGCTCCCACCGGAGTCGGTTGGCCCGTCCCTACGGCTGGAGTCATGGCGCCCCCGACTATACCCGAGGCTACTCCAGCCCCGGTAGACACAGAGTCCCCGGTATCCGCACCTGGCGCACCTCCCACAGTGGAGCCAGCTACCACCCCCGCAGAGGCCGGTACGCCGCCCGACGGGGCGGAGGCGCAGCTCCAGGCAGGACTCAAGAACCGGATCGAGATCCTCTTCCGGCGGTTCCTGACCGACAAGGTGCTGGGGGCCGACCTCTTTGGCCCCGGTGGGGAGGTTCTGGCCACAAAGGGGACGCCCATTACCCGAGAGCTGGTGCTGAAGGCCGAACAGGCCGGAGTGCTTCCGTCGCTGATTGCCCATATGACCTTGCCGGAGCTGCAGAACGAGTAGGGGGTGATCCGCATGGCGACGGCGATGCCTGAAGACCGCTGGGAGAGCGTCATGCGGACGATCCTCAAGGGCGGCGTTGTCCCCCATGATCCCCACCATATCACCGCCATGCTGGAGATGAACGGTTGGAACGACCAGCGTGCGGTGGATGAGTTCGGTTACGACGACCTCTTTCACATGGGTGAAGAGCTCTTTCAACAACTGCAAACCCGGGTGGTTCATCAGTCACACGCCCTTGGGGAGCGAATCCCGTGGCACCGCTGGGTGGTAATGGGGCTCTCCTACTACCTGAGGGGCCTCATGTTCGCCATGCCGATGGTCGTCTCAGTCGTCTCCATGCTTACGATCGAGTACTCGCTCTGGTCCTCGGTGGAGTTCGGACCGGAGCAGGCCACGGCCATCGCCCTGGGCACCATCGGCAGTTTTATGGTGACTGGTGGGTTCACCCAGGCCATTGCCCGGCGTGGACTCTTTTACATATCGCAGAAGGAGTGGGCGCTAGCCCGCCAGACTACCTTCCGCATTATTCAGGTTGGCGGAGCCGTTGCGGTGGCCATGGCTGGCATCTTCCTGCTGATCAACCTGGTGATCCCGTTCTTCCCATGGCGCCTCGTCTGGTCGATCGTGCCCTACTATGTCTTCCTCTCCGCCCTCTGGTTGGCAATCTCCGTCCTCTACATGCTCCAGAAGGAGTTTATCTTTACGGCCATCACCGCGGCGGGGATCGCGGCGGTCTGGTACCTCTACGAGTACAAGCACTGGCTCGGCATTATTGAGGCACAGTTCTTGGGACTGGGCACATCCACCTTGATTAGTGTGATCGTAGGGTACCGGATCTTTAAACAGTACGAGGCTAAGAATGACTCTGGCTCAGGCGAGGTCCAAATGCCCCGCTGGTCTCAAGTCTCTCGCCTGCTGGTGCCGTACTTCCTCTTCGGTTTCCTCTACTTCTCGTTTCTCTTCCTGGACCGGATCATCGCCTGGTCGGTGCCAGGCCAAATGCACCCATACCCAATCTGGTTTCTGGGCGACTACGAGCTCGGGCTAGACTGGGCGATCCTGACCCTGGTCGTGCCCATGGGGCTCCTGGAGCTGTTTATCAATGTCTTCGCCAAGCGAATCGAGTACTGGCAGGTCGCCACGCCAGGTTACAAGTGGCAGGAGTTCAACCGCCGCTTCCAGTCAAACTACCTGTTCTTCGTTGTCGCGATCTTCGTGATCTCCGCACTAGGCGGCTGGCTGATCTGGCTCTTCGTCATGCAGTACCGGGGCCTTGGCCTGCTAGATGTCGACCTCTTCCGCAACCCAAATACGGGCTTTGTCTTCGTGGTGGCCACCATCGCCTATGTCTTTGTCGTGCTTGGCGTGCTCAACTCCCTTGTGCTCTTCAGCCTCAACCACCCCTGGCCGGCGGTTCAGTCCATGGGCTTCTCCCTCCTGGTAAACCTGATCGTGGGGTTCCTGGCCTCACGGATGATCGAGGAGGGCTATCCCTACGCCACGATTGGGCTCCTGGTTGGGTCTATCCTCTTCGCTCTGATCAGCACGCGCGAGGTCTACGGGGTACTGGGAAAGCTTGACTATATGCTCTATCGATCCGTTTAGGATTTTGGAGGAGGTGCCGTCTTGAACTGGCCCGTCCTGGCCTCTCTCGCTACGCTCCGGGTCGTTCTGGCCGGGGCAATCGTCATAGTTGGATACCCGATGCTCCTCCTGCCGCGCCGCCCTGAATGGTCGCGCCTTGACCGAACCGTGGCGGCCATGGTGGTGGGTATGGGGCTGGCCGTCGCCATCGGCCACCTGCTCTCCCCTCTCCGGCTCTTTGAGCCGCTCGGGGTGGTGATCCTTGCGCTCTTTCTCTGGGCTGCAATCGTCACCCGGCGCGATGGCGTGGAGCGGTTGACCGCAACCCTCACCTATCCGCTGACGTACATGATGAATCTCCTGGACGCAAGGACGAGCAAGAAGGAGGGGGTTGCAGCCGGGAGCGCCGAGGCGTTCCCGACGGCCGCACACCTCAAACAACATCCCGAGACGGATCAGGCGGAGGCGACGGAACCTCGCTCGGGGCCGCAGCGTTGGTTGCTCGCCGGTCTGGGGCTCGCCTGGGTCCTGGTCGCCCTCTGGACCCGCTTCTCCGATGCACTCTATCACCCGGCGCCGCCGCACTCTGACTTTCCCGAGCTCCTGCAGTGGATGAAGTGGCTCTTCATGCCGCGGTTCGGCATCTTCCATGACAAGGTCTATCCGCAGGGTATGAATGTGGTGCTTGCGGTCCTGCACTTCTTCTCGGGCGTGGAACCCCACACGGTCATGCGGGTGGGAGGGCCGCTCCTCAACCTGTTTATACCGGCCGGCATCTGGTACGTGGTTCGCCGGAGCACGCGCTCGTCGACGGCAGCCATTCTGGCCGCCGCCATTTATGCCGGTGCGCCCTCCTGGCTCCCCAGTGAGTTCAGCCGTCAGGTCGGAACCCTGCCGCAGGAGTTTACCATGGGGCTCATGCTCCCCGCTGCCTGGTTTGGCTACCGGTACCTCACGGAAGGCGACCCGCTGGATCGGTTCCTCTCGGCGGCCTTGGCGATGATCGTCGCCGCCAGCCACTGGATCACGCTGCTCTTCCTTGCGGCTGTCTACGTGGCGACCGCGATCGCTGGGCTAATCGCCCGGCCCAATCTGCGCCGGACGATCTTCCTGGCGCTCTGGGTGGCGGGCGGCACGCTGGCAGGGTTGCTTCCACAAGGGATCGCCCTGGCCGCCGGCAAGCCGGTGCTGGAGACGATCGCGACCTTCGGCCTGGGAACCGACACGCAGGTGGCTGTTCGGCCCCTCCCGATCGCCCTGGCGGCGGTGCTGCTGGTCGCCCTGGTGCTCATGCTGGCCCGGGTACGCAAGGAGCGGGGACTTCTTCTCCTGCCGCTGCTTATGGGGGCTTTTGTCTTCATTCATTACCTTCCGCTGCTTGGGTTCAACTCCCCCGCGATCGCAACCCGAAGCGGCGACTACGTGGCGATCGTGGCGGTGGCGACCGTTGGGGTGGGCTATGCCGCCCTGGAGCGGCTGCTTCGCTCACGGGTCTCGCCAACTGTCGCAACCCTGCTGGCCACCATCATGATCCTGATCTCCTGGTTTATCTCACCCCCGAAGGTACTCCACGCCGACATGGTCATGTCAGACGAAATGTCCCTTCAGCTCCTGCGACTTCAGACGTCGCAGCTGAACGGGCGGTGGCAGGTGGTAGGCCGGGGCGACACCCTGGCCCAGATCACTGGGTATGGCTTGCAGGTCAACACCAATGTCTGGATCACCGAGTATCCCGTCCCGGCCGCCAACGTGACGATTGCCCAGGTACTGGCACAGAAGATCGGCGTCAGGCCGGAGGAGACCCCCGACCTGTTCTTCTTCGTGGAGCCGGATCCCGTCGTTGGCAGTGCCGCTGAGTCTTTGGGGGCCGGGCCCACGATCCGTGCTGAGGCGAAGGAGCTAGCCAACTGGGTTCAGCAGTACGCAGACTCACACCCGAACACGGTCTCGACCTGGTATGCGGGACCGAACCTCACGATCTACCACATTCCCGCCCCAGGAGGTGACAGCTAGGTGGAGCCATTTCCCGCATGGGGACTTGTCTACGCGTTTGCCATTCTCAGGGTGCTGGCCGTTCTAATTCTCGTCTTTGTCGTGCTGCCGAAGCTGGTCTTTCCACCCTTCCCCGATCGGGGTTCCGCGGCGATTGCAGGGCGGTTTCTGATCCAGGTCTTCCTGGCCGTGGCGCTGGGACACCTGCTGGCCCCCTTGCGCCTCTGGGAGGGGTTAGTGATCGTTGGGATCATCGCGCTGGCGCTCCTCTGGCGCTTCTACCTGGGAAAGCCCGCATCCGTCCGGCATGCCATGGGGCGACGCCTGGCAATGGATGCCCTTGACCTGATCGACAAGGTCACTGGGCGCTACAGCACGGGCAACGCGCCCCGGCACGAGGAGAAGGTGCAGGAGGAGAAGTCCGCCCCGATCCCTGCCCGACTGCCCAGCGTCTGGCCGGAGCTGCTTCTCCTCGCCATTGTGATCGGCGTTGCGGCCTGGCTCCGCTTCGGTGACCAGTTCCAGCACGCTGCGCCTGCCTTCTCCGATGCGCCCACAACCCTCAAGTGGCTCAAGATGTTCGGCTCTAACGCCCCGGAACTGACACCCGCGACGGGGCGGCTCTACCCTCCTGAGGATGGCGTCTATCCGAAGGGAATGTACTCATTCCTATCCGTCCTCAAGAAACTCTCCGCTGAGAACCCGATGCTGGTGATTGAAGCGGCGGGTCCCCTCCACTCGACCCTGACGGTCCTCGGGATTGCAGGGGTAGTCCGGTGGGCAACCGGCAGCACCCTAGCCGCTGTCATGAGCGCACTGCTCTACGGGACTCTGCCCGGGCTGCTCCCCATGGAGTTCCCGCGCCAGGCCGGCTACAACTCGCAGGAGTTCGCCATGCTCTTCGTGCTGCCAGCGGCCTGGTTTGCCTTCCGCTACCTGGCTGAGGGCAAGCTCTGGCACCTGCTCGCCGCCGTGGCGGGGGCAGGAATCACCCTCTTCACCCACATGGGTGTGCCAATCTTCACCGTCGCCTTCATGGGTGGGGCCGCAGCGGCGGCAATCGTCACCCGCCAGACCACCTGGGGTCGCTTTGTCAGGCTGGCCGTGGGCGGAGCGATCAGCTTTCTGATCGCCCTGACCCCCATGGCGGTGGCACTCCTGCTGTTTGGCCAAAAGGGGCACAGCACCTCGGTGGAGTTCCTGAGTTCGGTCACCGAGGTCAGCCTCTACCTGCCGCCCTGGCAGCCCCTTGCCGTACTGGGGCTGGCCCTGCTGGCTCCGGTCACGATCAAACAAGGCCGGCCTGGGGTCTGGGCCGCCTTGCTGATCGCCGTGGCAGGGGTCGTGGCGTGGGTGGCTCCCTATGCCGTACAGACGATCCCAGCCATGAGGACCGTGGCGGTCCGAAGCCCGGAAGCTGGCGCTCTCGCCCTCGCCCTGGCGGGCGGCCTGGCCTGGTTCACCGTGGAGCAGTTCCTCAGCCGGTGGCTTAAGAGCCGCCACCTACTGGCCCTGTTGGCGGGCGTGGTGGTGGCCGGGGCATGGGTCTTCATGCCGCCCGCCCTGGCCAAGCCGCCCCGCGTCTCCACCGACGAGGAGATCATGCAGATGCTCCGTGTGGAGAAGGGCATGGGTAGCGTCGACTGGTTGATGGTAGCCGGGCCGATGGGCTACTCCATGGCCTGGGGTGACGGCGAGCATCAGTACCCCGCCGACTTCGTCGCCCACGCCCGCACGGGGGCGGTCACCTGGTGCTGGGAGACCGACGACGGACAGCTGGTCCCTCAGCCCAAGAACGTTTTCCTCTTCGTGGACAAGCTTGACCCCGAGAACGGTGCCCTATTGGAAGCGTGGGTCGAGGAGCGCAAGGATCGGCTCCCGTTGACGCAGATGTACGCTGGCGAAAACCTGGACGTCTGGTGGCTCAAATACGATCTGCAGCCCGACGAGGTAAAGAAGCAACTCCTAAATGAACAGGACGACACGTGCAACTACCAGTCCTAACCTGCGAGACGAAGGAGATGCTTGGATGCGCCGACGCCGTGTGCTAGTGATACCGGAGTATAACGAGGCCAGAACCATTATTGACGTCCTGAGCGCGTCCGAGCCCTCAGTGGACCAGATCGTTGTCATTAACGACGGCAGTGAAGACGAATCGGCTGAACTGGTAATCGCGTGGGCTCGTGATCTGCCACACGTGACCCTGATCAACCTGCCCGCGAACGGCGGGAAGTCCGGGGCCATGCTCTGCGGGTTCGCCTACTGCTACCGGTGCATGGAGCAGGGGGCTCTCAGCCCCGACGACCTGATCATTACCATTGACGCCGACGGTCAGCATGAACCGGAGGAGATCCCCAAGGCGTGCGACTACCTGGAGCGCCACGGCCTGGATATCGTTCTGGGGCGGCGCACCCTGAAGGGCTACCCGTGGTACAAGCATATCGGGAACTGGGGCCTCTCGCTGTGGGCCTCGCTGCTCTCCGGCTACCGTTACCACGATGTGGAGTGCGGCTTCCGAGTGATGCGCGCCGCGGTGCTGCCGGATCTGCTCAGCTACTACTGCGGCCGGAAGTACAGTGGCGATCAGGAGATCGGGATTATCACCGCAGCGGTGGGCTTCAAGGTGGACAACCGGTTTCCGGTCGGGATTCTCTACTATCGCGCAGGGGCCCGCATTCGCGACGGGCTTACCAATCTGGTCATGGGGCTCATGGTCGCCCTGCGCGTCTGGCTCGGTCGCCGCATGAACCAGAAGCAACGAGTGGAGGCGGTCTTGCGCAGGGTAGAGATCGTTCAGCCCTACACCTTGAATTCCGGGGCAGGCGATTAACCATGGCCACCATTCTTATAACAGACGGACAACAGCGCAAGAGCCTGAGCGCCACGCGATCCCTCGGTCGCGCTGGGCATAGGGTCCTGGTAGCGGAGGTGACCCGGTTCGCCACCGCCCGCTTCTCCCGCTACGCCGCCCAGGGGTTGCTCTGCCCCGATCCACAGGCCGATCCCGACCGATTTGATCAGTGGCTGCGTGCAACGGTCAAGCAGTACGGTGTGGACTGTGTCCTGCCCATGGACGACGCCACCACGGAGCGGCTAATCGCCGCCGGCCCGACCCTGGGGGCGGCCACTCTCCTGCCTTCGGAGGAGCAGTTCCGCGCCACCCGCAACAAGGGGGAGACGGTGGGATTGGCCCGGCGTGCGGGCGTCCGACTCCCGCGCACGACCTACGATCTCGGTGAGGCGTTGCGAGGCGACCTGGGGTGGCCCGTGGTCGTGAAAGCTCGCCGCAGTTCCGGGGCGAGGGGCATAAGGAGGGCCTCCGATCCGGAAGCCCTGGTTACAGCCCTCCACGAGATCACCGCCACAGACCTCTTTCCAATCCTGCAGGAGTACATACCGCCGGGACGAAAGTTTGATATATGCCTGCTTTACAATCGAAGCGGACAATTGGTAACATCGTTTGTCCAGGAGGAGTTGCGCGGATACCCGCTCTGGGGTGGTCCCAGCACCCTGCAGGAGAGCGTTGACCGGCCCGACCTGGTGCAGACCGCCCGGCGACTTCTGGAGCCGATTGGCTGGACCGGCCCCGTTGAGGTGGAGTTCATGGAAGACCCACGCACCGGCGAGCCGGTGCTCATGGAGATCAACCCGCGTTTTTGGGCCTCCCTGGATCTGTCCGTGCGGTGTGGGATCGACTTTCCCCTCTGGACGGCAGCCCTTGCTCTCGGAGGAGAGGTTGCCCCCCCGGAATCCTACCCCACGGGAAGACGGTGCCGCTGGCTCCTGCCAGGTGATATCCTCCACTTCTTCAGCAGCCCCGACCGCTTTCGCATGGAGCCCAGCGTCTTCCGACCGCTGGATGCAAGAACCCACGATGACATTCTCTCCCGAGATGATCCGATGCCCGCTATCGGATTCGTTCTCGCGGTATTGCGATATCTTTTTGATAGTAAGATGTGGAGAATGATCATCCGATGACTACTCACGCTCTTTCCGTTGACGTGGAGAACTGGTACGATACGAACCTGGGGGAGATCTCCCCGGTCGAGGTGGAAGACTCACGGGTGGTCCCAGAGACCATGCGCGTGCTGGAGGTCCTCCAGGAACACAGCACCCATGCCACCTTCTTCATTCTAGGGAAGGTGGCTGAACGGCACCCGTCCCTGGTGCGATCGATTGCAGATGCGGGCCATGAGATCGCCTGCCACAGCTATGAGCACCGCCTCGTCTGCCGCTTGAGCCCCGAGGAGTTTGCCGAGCAGCTGAGACGGGCCAGGGGGCTTCTGCAGGACGTGAGCGGACAGCCGGTGCTGGGCTTTCGGGCGCCCACGTGGAGCATTACCCGCGAGGCCTTGCCCTGGGCGCCCAAAGTGATCCTCGAGGCTGGCTTCGCCTACGATTCCTCCGTCTTTCCCATGCGCACTCATCTCTACGGCATCGCCGGAGCGCCCAGGTCGCCCTGGCGCCACCAACTTCCAGACGGGCGGAGCCTCTTGGAGCTTCCGCCCAGCGTCTTCAGCAAGGGGCCCCTGGTCCTCCCCATTGGCGGCGGGGCCTACTGGCGCTTCCTCCCCAGTTGGCTTATCAGGCGGCTGGTCCTGAGCCAGCGGACAGCGGGCGTCTACTACTTGCACCCCTGGGAGGCCTTCCCTGCAGACGCGATTCCAGCCGGGCGTGTGCACCTGCTGGAGCGGTTCCTCATGAGCTTTGGCAAGGACCGTCCCGGCCCGCTGCTGGCCTCCTTGCTTGGAAGCGTCCGGTTCGCTCCGATTGCCCAGGTTTATGCAAATCAGTTGCGGGAGGAGGTAGGCCTGTGAGACTCTTGGGGTTCCTGCGCCGTGGCTCGGCTGCGTCCTCGCTCACTGCGGAGGACCTTGAGGCGCTCTCCCAGGCCACCTCGCCCGATGAAGTATCCGCGATCGCTGTCGACTGGTGTGCCCGGGTCGTTCATCCGCTTGCATGCTACGGGTACCTCTGGAGCGATGTGGACCGACAGTTCCGCCTGACCTCCATGGCCGCAGTCGCCGGGGCGGACCGCCCCGAGCACAGCTACAGCGGCCTCATGGCCAGCGCCGGAGAGGCGGTGCAGGCCCCCCTGGTGGTACAGCCGGAGGAGGTGCCCCCCCAGTTGGAGGTGACCACCCGGGCGGGCGAGACCTGGCTGGTCGTCCCGTGTGGCACCACACTGGTGATCAGGGCGCGGCTCCCGCGGAACCGAACACCAGACGGGGCCACCCTCGACGAGATTCGCAGCTTTGCCCGGATCGTTGGCCCAGTGGCAGCCATGTCCCATCGGCTGGCGGCGGCTGAGGAGGAGGTCGAGCGGCTAAAGGGAAGCCTGGTCGCCTCGCATGTGTCATCGGAATCGATGATGAAGCCAGAGCGCTCCCTGGAGGCGCTTTTCCGCTTGCCGATCGAACTGGTCGGCGCCGCCCATGGCGCCCTCGTCACGGTAGACGGAACCACCGGGCGGCTGGCCGTGACCGGTGAGTATGGGCGGGGCGCAGCGCTGGCCAACCAGATCATTCGGGGCGAGGTCCCGGAGTTGCTGGAGCTGCCCGCCTTCCCGGACATCGTCCCCGCTGAGCAGTTGGGGATTTTCCGGGACCGGGGAATCAAGGCGGTCGTTCGGATTCCGATCATCCTGGAGGAGACGCCAGGCGGTTGCGGCTACTACTTCCTGGAGGACGAGCGAGAGCTCTCCCCCTATCGGTTCGCCGTGCTGGCGACGCTCGGGAACCGATTCTCCCAGGTACTGAAGAGCGCCCAGTTCATGTCCCAGAGCGCCTTCCAGTACCTGGACACCCTGCGCGCCATGGTCACCGCCATGGACCTCATGGCGCCGCACTCCGTGGGGCACTGCGACCGAATGGCCCGCTATGCCCGCATGCTGGCGCAGGAACTCGGGCTCCCCGCTCCGGAGGTCGAGTCGATCGCCCTGGGAGCCTACCTGCACGATGTAGGCATGGTGGCACTTGACCTGGACCTGATCAACACGGGGGCCCGCCTCACCCCCGACCAGTACGAGCGGGTAAAGCAGCACGCCCTCCTCGGGTCAGAGCTGGTCGCCGTTGTTCGCTCGGCTGTTCCCGTCGCTCCCATGGTGGCGCACCACCACGAACGCTGGGACGGGCACGGGTACCCGCACCGACTGAAGGGTCAGGAGATTCCGCTGGGCGCACGCATCATATCGGTCTGCGACCTGTTTGAGGCCAAGACCACAAGCCGGGGAAGCCGCAAGGCGCTCCCTTTTTTGGAGGCACTGCAGGCGCTCGAGGGCGCTGCCGGCACCCAGCTTGACCCGGAGCTGGTTCCGGTCTTCATTCGGGCGTGGCGGAAACTGAGGGCCGTAGCGGCCCCGGGGCGCCCCCCGGCACCCTGCTGGGTCATGCGTCAGGTGCCCGGCTCAATCTGCGAGACCTGCCCGAACCGGGCCTTCCGCGAGCCGGTCCCCTGCTGGGAGAATGCCGCTCACCTTTGCAGTCGCCACGGCGATGACTGCGCCTCATGCGCCGTGTACACCGAGACGCTCTCGCGAGCCGTAGGAGGGATCGATCGTGTCCCGTCTTAGAGTCGCCGCCGCAAAGAACTGGGCCCTCTACTACGGGGCCATGCGCCCCGAGGGCCTGCAAGAGTGCGACCTGGTGGTGCTGGCGCCAGAGGGGTGGGATCCGGCATCGATCCAAAGGCTAAAGGCCGGAGGGGCCTCGGCACTGGCCTATCTGTCGGTGCTTGAGGTCCCTCGTCAGCAAGGCTCCCCGCCACCGCCCCACGTCCTGCGGGTCAACGGTCTGCCCATGGCCCAGGAGGCCTGGAACACGTGGATCCTGGACCCCCGGCGGGAGGAGACCCGCTCACGCCTGCTGCAGATCGCAGATACCCTTGTCCGCCAGGGGTACGATGGGTTCTTCCTGGACACCGCCGGCGACGTGGAGGACGGGCGAATTCCCTTGCGGATTCGGACCCTCCTTCTGCCAGCCACGGCGGTTCTCGTTGCGGCTCTCCGCGAGCGGTACCCCACGCTGGCCCTGGTCCAGAACTGGGGGCTGGGGGCGCTGCTCGATCTGACACGCCCGCATATCGATGCGGTCTGCTGGGAAAACTTCCCGGTTGATGACCCCGATCCCTGGCAGGAGGAGCTTGCCCTGCGACTCCGCCGGATGGCAGGCACGGGGCTAAAGGTGCTGGCATTGAGCGCCGAGCGGCCGGAGAAGCCGCCGGAGTTGGCGGCCCAGTTAGGTTTCCCGTGGTACGGAGCGCCCGGCTCCTACGTTGAGTGGGCAGGGGGTTGTCGGGCGTGAAGCGCTCCTCGGTCTGGTTGAGCCTCGCGCTTTTCCTCTGGTCCACCGCCTACAATATGTCGCTCCCCTTCCTGCCCCTGGCCGCAGCGGACCTGGGGGCCAACCAGACCCAGGTAGGGTGGGTCCAGGGTGTCGCCTATGCGGGCGCTGCGGTCGCCCTCCTGCCAGCGAGCTGGCTGGCCGATCGGTTCGGGCGCAAGCTTGCGATCTATACCACCTGGGGGATCGGCTCCCTTGGAACCCTGTTGCTCCTCTTCGCGGATCATTGGCAGGGCATGCTGCCCGGTGCCTTCTTCATGCTGGCCGGCGCCGGGGCAATGCCCGCCGTGGCCGCCCTCTCGACGGAGGCGTCGCCTTCGGCCGGGCGCCGCCGGACCCTTAGCACCGTCTTTGCCGCCGCACCAGCGGGCCTGCTGGTGGGATCTAGCCTGGGCGGGGTTATCGCCGAGCGCTTCTCTCTGCCCTCGCTCTACGGCGTGGCCGCCCTGGTCAGCCTCCTGGCGATCCTGAGCCTCTGGCCCGTCCCAGCCGAAGCCGCACGCCAGCCCTCCGCCCCCAACCCCAGCGCACCCTCCTCGAAGCAGGGCGGACCGGGGTTAAAGCTCCTCCTGCTGGGGATCCCGGCGGGGGTCGGCTTTCTGCTCCTGTCGCTGCCCTCGGGCTGGCTCACCCCCTACCTGCGCGATGTGGCTGGGCTCAGCCTGGGTGGAACCGGCATTACCAATGCCCAGTTAGCGGTGGGGCAGATCGCCTGGTCGGCCCTGTTCGCCGTCTGGCCCCGGGAGAGCGGCTTCGTCCAGCTTCGCCTCGGGCGGCTGGGGAGCTTGCGCCTGGGCAGGGCAACCCTCTTCGCCCTGGTGATCTGCCTGCTGGCGAATGCGGTTTTCGGCCTCGCCTTTCCGGCCGGTGAGTCGTGGCTGCTGATCCCGGCGCTCTTCCTGCGGGGCGCTCTCTTCAACCTGCAGCCCCTTGGCATGGCGCTGGTCTCCGAGGCAACCGGGGTCGGCGACGGCCTGGCCGGGCGGTACAGCCTGCTCGCCATAGTCATGGGGGTGGCAACCGTAGGGGCGACCGTTGCTGGCGGGGCCCTCTTTGCGCTGGCCCCTGCCTGGCCCTTCTACCTGACCGGGGCCGCAGCCACGCTCGGAGCCGCGGCTTTGTTGGGCATCATGCTGTTCGGGGCTCGTGTCAGAGCCGAGGCGTAGCCCGCGCGAATGCGATTCCCTAATGCGACCACGCATTGACAGTGGTGGGATACGCGTGTTAGACTGACTTGTCGCCTGCGCGCGCCCATTACTCATGGACAAGGTGCGGGGTGGCAACCGCTCGGCGAAGGTCACAAACCGCCGTCATGGCGTACCTGGCGACCGGCGAGTCTACATCTCGGAGGTGTTCCTTTTGGCTTACGCGATCGTGGAGACCGGCGGCAAGCAGTACCGGGTTCAGGCCGGCGATACCGTGCGGATTGAGAAGCTGAACGTTGCCGAGGGCGAGTCTGTCGTTTTCGACAAGGTTCTGGCTGTTGGCAAGGACGGCCAGATCACCGTCGGCGCCCCCTATGTTTCCGGCGCCAAGGTGACCGCTAAGGTCGCTTCGCAGGGCAAGGCCCCGAAGATCATCGTCTTCAAGTACCACAACAAGACCAACTATCGCCGCAAGACCGGCCATCGTCAGCCGTTCACCGCGGTGACTATCGAGTCGATCGAGGCGTAGTCCGGTGATCAAGGTCCAGGTTCGCCGGGGACCGGGTGACTCTGTTCTCGAGGTGCGGGTGGAAGGACACGCAGGCTTTGCGGAACCAGGCGAGGACATTGTCTGTGCCGCAGCCACCGCCCTGGTTGTGACAGCCCTGATCGGGCTGAAACGGGTCGCCCAGCATCCTCACGAAGGAAAGGCGAGCAGTGGCAAGGCCTACTGCAAGCTCCTCCCTGGTGGGACGGACGAGTCGGCTATGAAGGCCCAGGCGATCCTGCAAACCACGGTCCTTGGGCTCCAAGATATTGCACAGGATTACCAAGATTACATCCGCGTGACGGAGGGAGGCTAACCACATGTTTCTTCAGCTTTTCGCTTCGAAGAAGGGCGTCGGCTCCACGAAGAACGGCCGCGACTCGAACCCCAAGTTTCTTGGCGTGAAGAAGTACGACGGTGAGATCGTCACCGTTGGCCAAATTATCGTTCGGCAGCGTGGCACGAAGATCCACCCGGGCAACAACGTGGCCATCGGCAAGGACGACACCCTGTTCGCCATGGCGGACGGTATCGTGAAGTTCGGCCGCAAGGGCGCCGACAAGAAGCAGGTCTCTGTCCTGCCTATCGAGGTTGTCGCCGAGGCTTAAGGTGTGTACGCCAACGCCCCAGCACCTTGCGGTGCTGGGGCTTTTTCGCAAAGGGGGCGGGAGTCTATGGCCGACGATCTCTCCCAGACGCTGGCGCTGCTGCGCGGGCAGCGGCACGGCTTCATGAACCACCTTCAGGTAATCAGCGGCTGGCTGCAAATGGGCAAGCATGACCGGGCCATGCAGTATATCAGCCGGGTTGCGGCTCGCCTGGAGGCCGAGGGGGAGCTGCTGCGCCGGGTCGAGTCCCCCGCTGCGGCCCTCTTTGTACTGGCGGCGGACCAGGAGGCGGAATCGCACGGCGTGGTCATCGAATGGGAGGTCACAGGCCCGGTGGATTCCGCCGACCTGAGTTCGGCCCAGGAAAGGCTCTCCGCAGAGTTGACGGCCGCTTCCGCCCTTCCGGAGGGGGCCCGTCGGATTATGGTGACGCTGGGACGGACGATCAGCGTACATAGGCCATCCGTCCAGGGTGAAGGATAGCGACGAAGGAACTAAGGTTTGGGATGTGATTCCTCTGTTTGTTGATGTAACAAGGATCTACGTTAAGGGTGGCGATGGCGGCCGCGGCTCGAACGCCATCCGCCGTGAAAAGTTCGTGCCGGAAGGCGGCCCCTGGGGCGGCGATGGCGGCCGTGGCGGCAATGTGATCTTCGTCGTGGACTCCGGTCTGAATACCCTGGTCGACTTCAAGTACCAGAAGCACTTCAAGGCTGGGCGGGGCGACATCGGCGGGACCAAGGGGATGCACGGCCGCAAGGGCGAGGACCTTGTCGTCAAGGTGCCGCCTGGCACCATCGTCAAAGATGACGACACCGGCGAGATCCTCTTCGACATGACCGAGCCGGGCCAGACGGAGATCATCGCCGAGGGCGGGCGTGGCGGTCGGGGCAATATGCGCTTCGCCACGCCGACCAACAAGTGCCCGACCTTTTACGAGAAGGGTGAACCGGGGCAGGAGCGCTGGATCCTCCTGGAGTTGAAGGTCGTGGCCGATGTAGGCCTCGTCGGCTTCCCGAACGCCGGCAAGTCGACCTTCCTCTCCACGGTCAGCGCTGCCAAGCCGAAGATCGCCAACTACCCCTTCACCACGCTCAACCCGATCCTGGGTGTGGTCGAGGTGGGCGATGGCCGCGGCTTCGTGCTGGCGGATATCCCCGGCTTGATCGAGGGCGCCCACCAGGGGGTTGGGCTCGGCCACGAGTTCCTGCGCCACGTGGAGCGGACCAAGGTCTTGATCCACGTGCTCGACGGCGCAGGGACCGAGGGGCGGGACCCGCTGGATGACTTTGCGATTATCCAGCGGGAACTGAAGGAGTACAACGAGGAGTTGGCCTCCCGGCCGACGCTGGTCGCCTTCAACAAAATGGACCTGCCGGAGGCGCAGGAGAACCTGCCCCGTGTGCGGGAGGCGTTGGAGGCCCAGGGCTACAAGGTCTTCCCGATCTCGGGCGCCACCCGTGAGGGGTTCCGTCCCCTGCTCCAGGCCACCGCCGACGCCATTGGGGCGTGGCGGGCGCCGGAGGTGGTCGCCCCCGACGTGGAGCGGGTCTACCGGGCGAAGGAGGACGACTGGCGGGTCTACAAGCACGGCGGCATTTGGCATGTGGCCGGCAAGGAGATCGAGCGGCTCGTCGCTATGACCATGTGGGAGAACGACGAGGCTGTCAAGCGGTTCCTGAACATCCTCAAGCTGAAGGGGATCGAGCAGGCACTGCGGGATTACGGCGCAGAAGACGGCGACACGGTCCGGGTGGCCGACATTGAGTTCGAGCTGACCTCGGAGCCGATCAGTTAGAGGAGAGAGTGCAAGTGGAACTGCGCGGCAAGCAGAAGCGTTTCCTGCGGGCCATGGGCGTCAACATGGACCCGGTGCTGACCATCGGCAAGGACGGGGTCAGCGAGAATACCATTGTCCAGGCAGACGGCGTCTTGAATGCCCGCGAGCTGATCAAGGGCCGGGTGCTCACGACCGCCCCAGAGGAGCCCGCGGCGGTCGCCGCCGAGATCGCAGAGCGGACCGATGCCCACCTGGTGCAGGTGGTGGGGCGGAACTTCCTGCTCTACCGCCGCAACCAGGAGGAGCCCAAGATCGATCTGCCCGACTAGGGCGGCGGGGGTGGGCCTGTGACCTACATTGGCATTCTGGGTGGCACCTTCGACCCGATCCACCTCGGCCACCTGGCGCTGGCAGAAGGGGTGCGCCACCTGGCCGGGCTCGACCGCGTGCTCTTCATGCCCAACTACCAGCCCCCGCACAAGGCGGGGGTGTTGGTGACCCCGGCGGCCCATCGGGCGGCCATGGTCCGGCTGGCAATCGCCGGCAATCCGGCATTCGGCTATTGCGGACTAGAGCTGGAGCGGGAAGGGCCGAGCTACACCATCGACACGGTTCGAGCGCTCCTCGCCCAGCGCCCGGAGTGGAAGCTTGCCTTCCTGGTGGGCATGGACTCCCTGCTCCAGATCACCTCCTGGCGAGAGTACGAGACGTTGCTCACCCTGGTGGACCTGCTGGTGGTCAATCGGCCCGGCTTCTCGACCGATGAGGGCCGGGCGCTTCTCCACCGCCTGGGACCCACCCTGGGCCAGCGCATTCGCTTCGTTGAGGTCCCAGGTGTGGCGGTCGCCTCCCGGGACCTGCGCCGTCTGGCCAGCCAGGGCTACTCGCTGCGCTACCTTGTCCCAGACCCTGTGGCGGCGTATCTGGCTGAGCATCAGCTGTACAGCTAACCTGGGAAGGGGGGCGCCCCTTCCCAGGTTTGTTGCTGCCAGAAAATGTGCGGAACTCGAAGGGTCGAAGTTTCGTCTAAGGAGCAAACAGGAGGGACTACCTTGGCTGATTGGCATGAGCTAGAGGCCGCACTGGCGGCCCAGATTCGCGGGGAACGCCTGGCCCACACCTACCGGGTGCTGGAGACGGCCCGAGCCCTGGCAGCTGGCCTTGGGGCCGATCTGGAGCAGGCCAGCACGGCGGCCCTCCTGCACGACTACGCCAAGGCGATGTCTCCCGCCGACCTGCTGGCGCAGGCAGAACAGCGCAACCTTATCGTCGATCCGGCGGAGGAGGTCCAGCCCCACCTGCTTCACGGCCCAGTGGCCGCCGCACTGCTGCAGGAGCAAGGGCTGGTCACCGACAGAGCCGTGCTCGACGCCATTCGCTACCACACCACCGGACGGGCCGGCATGAGCCTGCTGGAGAAGATTATCTGGCTGGCCGACTATGTGGAACCGGCTCGCAACTTCCCCGGCGTGGACAGAATTCGCGCCGAGGCCGAGAGCGATCTGGACCTCGCGCTGCTCCACGCGATCGAGAACTCGATTGGCTACGTAATCCAGCATGGCTGGCCGCTGCACCTCTACTCGGTCCACGCCCGCAACTGGCTCCTTTCTCAGAAGCAGTAACGCGAAGGAGGTGCCCCGGGTGAGCTACTCAGACCTGCTAAGACGCTCCACCCGAGGCGGCGGGTCGGGTTCTGGCGGCGGCGATCACCATGCGTACCGACCGCAGAGGCCAAACCGGCCGACCCGTTACGGGCGCTGGATCGCCCTCTTTCTGGCGGCGCTTCTGACCGGTGGCGTGGTCTACGTGGTCACATCGGTCGGGGTGGCTGTGGAGGAGATCTACAAGCCGATCTCGCAGGAGGTTGCGCCCGAGGTGCGAGCCGCTCCAGTCCAGGCTGGCGAGCGAATTAACATCCTCCTCATGGCGCTGGACGACGAAGAGCTGCGCTCCGACGTCATGATGCTGGCCTCTGTTGATATGGAGCAGAAGCGGGTCGGAGTGATCCAGATCCCCCGCGATACCCGGGCGCTCCTGGCGGGCAAGGAGAAGATCGAGAAGATCAACCATGCCTACGCCTACGGTGTGGGCGATGAGGAGTTCCCGGCCAACCTGCGGGCGCTGAAGACGGTGGAGAACCTGCTGGATGTGCGCATCCACTACACCGTGGTGGTCAGCATGGACGCCTTCCGTGCCGCGATTGATGAGATCGGCGGTGTCACGGTCGATATCCCCATCAAAATGGAGTACGATGATCCCTATCAGGACCTTCACATCCATTTCGAGCCAGGGACGCAAAAACTTAACGGGCAACAAGCGCTTGAATTTGTCCGGTGGCGACATAACAATGATGGTACAGGTTATCCCGATGAAGACCTGGGCCGTATTCGGGCCCAGCAAGCCTTCGTCCGCACCGTCATGGAGCAGGTGATGCGTCCCGGAAACCTGGTCTCCCTGCCCAGCACGATCACAACGGTCGCGCGGTATGTCGAGTCGACGATCGAGCCCACCCGCTTGGGCGCCCTGGCCCTCATGGCGCCAACACTGGACCGGGCCGCAATCGAAATGGCCACCCTCCCGGGGGTAGATGGGTTTCTGCTCGACCCAGAGACCGAGCAACGCCTCAGCTATTACCTACACGATCCGGACGAGACCCGGAAGCTTGTGGACAGGCTGATCCACGGCATTGACCCGGCCGAGGCGGCCACGGTGACGGTCGAGGTGGCCGCCGCTCCAGGCGACGAGCGGGCCAACATGGTCGTCGCCCGGCTCATTTCGCAGGGGTTCAAGGCCTCGGTGGTCGCTCCGCCGGACGGACCCCTGCCCGAGAAGACCCGCATCCAGCCAAGGACCGCCGCGCAGACCCAGTCCCTGCTGGTCGCCCGCTCCCTGATCGCCCAGGGTTTTGCAGTCGAGATGGTGGAGGAGCCCGATCCTACCGCCCAGGCGGTGCGGGTGATCCTGGCGGCTGAATGAGCACGAAACGCTTACGTAAACAGGAGGAACCTGCCTGTGCAAATGGAATACGGTACAGTAGACGGAATGCAGTCTCAAGGAAAGGGGAATGCCGGGTTGGTAGAATCCGTCCAGCTGGTCCAGTTGGCTGCTCACGCTGCTGGTGAGCGGAAGGCCAAGGAGGTCCGGATTCTGGATATCCGCTCCATTAGCCCTGTCACCGACTTCTTTGTGATCTGCACCGGTACCAGCAACACGCACGTCCGTGCGATCGCGGACTCGGTGGAAGATGAGGTCACGAAACAGGGTCTGCACCTTCATCACATGGAGGGCTATGAGAACGGGCGCTGGATTCTGCTCGATTTCGGCGATCTCGTGGTCCACGTCATGCAAGAAGACGAGCGCTCCTTCTACAACCTGGAGCGACTCTGGGGCGACGCGATTGAGGTTGACCTGGAGGCCCCTGCGGCTGGCTAAGTATAGCGACTCACACTCCCCTGGCGTTATCTAGCGCCGGGGGTCTTTTGTTCCCCCTGGTGCGAACTGCCAGGAACGGTAGGAGTCTTTCCTTGACCCACAGTATATGTAACGTTAAACTGAACCCCGTAAAAGAGTCGAAAAGCCTCTGCGCCACGCGCATAGGAGTACGGGGGTGAGTTCACATGACCGAAAAGCGGGCCGAACGCCGGCGCCCGGGTGTCCGACGGATCTTCTGGCGAGTTGCGCTTCTCTCTGTTCTGCTCGCCCTGGTGGGCTTGACCCTTGTGGGGTGCGGTGTGGCGATCACGGCGCCCTCCCTCGATCAGCTGGACTGGTCGACCAGTACGGTCCTGTACGATCGCGACGGCGAAGAACTCTACCGCCTGCACGCCGGCGAGAACCGGACGCCGGTCAAGTTGGCCGAGATCCCGCCGCATGTGCAGGACGCCTTCCTTGCGATCGAAGATCCGAACTTCCGGTCGCACAAGGGCATCAGCCCGCGCGGCCTCGCCCGGGCGGGCTGGCGCTCTGCCCTTCACGTGCTGGGGCTACCGGGTGGACGGCTGGAGGGTGGCTCCACGATCACGCAACAGCTGGCCCGCGACGGCTGGCTGACGCAAGATATCACGATCAAGCGCAAACTGAATGAGGCGTGGATTGCGATCCAACTGGAACGAGCCTATACCAAGGATCAGATCCTGGAGATGTACCTGAACCAGATCTACTACGGGCGTGGCGCATACGGCATTGGGGCCGCCGCTCAGACCTTCTTCGGCAAGGAGGTCGGCGAGCTCACCCTGGCCGAGGGGGCCCAGCTCGCAGGCATGGTCAACGGCCCCAGCCTCTTCGACCCGTACGAGGACCTCGACGCCTCGATCGAGCGGCGCAACCTGGTGCTCCAGGCGATGCTGAAGGAGGAGATGATCGGCCAGGAGGAGTTTGAGGCCGCCAAGGAGGTCGCCTGGACCAAGCCGGTGGCGGCTGGTGGCGTCGAGCGCTCCACCGCCGGCAACGCCTTCGTCGACTACGTGATCTCGATCCTGCAGGACGCCCAGCCGGGCCTGGCCGAGAAGTACGGGATCCAGTTGGACGATCCCGACTCCCTGGCCCGTGCCGGTCTGCAGGTCTACACAACCCTGGACCCCAGGCTCCAGGCGTTGACCGAGCAGGCGGTGGCCGAGCAAATGAACGCCGCCGACCGCGAGTACGGGATCCCGGCAGGTGGCCCCAAGCCCGAGGCCGCCGCGGTCGCTATGGACCCCCGGAACGGTCACGTGCTGGCCATGGTGGGCGGGCGGCAGCGCTCCGGCATGCTGGAGTTCAACCGGGCGACCGACGCCTTGCGCCAGCCGGGCTCTGTGATCAAGCCCCTGGTCGCCTACATTCCGGCGCTGGACGCGGGTCTCTCCCCGGCCACCATTCTGGACGACGCCCCGGTCATGCTGTCGAACGACGGCAAGACCGTCTGGCCCCAGAACTACGACTTCAAGTACCTGGGCCTCAAGCCCATGCGCTTTGGCGTGGAGCAGTCGATCAACCCCATGGCTGTCCGGGCCATGCAGGCTGCGGGCGGTCCAGCCAAGGCGGCAGAGTACGCCCGCAAGTTCGGCCTGACCACCATCGGCAAGGAAGACGAGAACCTGGCCCTGGCTCTGGGCGGTCTCTCGAAGGGCACCACCGTGCTGGACATTGCATCGGCCTATACCGGCGTAGCCAACCTGGGTACCCGTGTGGACCCGGTCCTGGTCACGAAGATCGCCGACCAGGGCGGTCAGGTCCTGTTTGAGGCCAAGCCCCACAAGCAGCAGGTGGTAAAGCCGTCAACCGCCTATCTCATGATCGACATGATGAAAGACGTGGTGAAGAAGGGTACGGCCTACGGTTTTACCGGTGGCTTCAAGGGCTGGCCTGCCGCGGGCAAGACCGGCACCACGGAGAACAACCGGGACGCCTGGTTCACCGGCTTCACCCCGGACCTGGTGCTGACCGTGTGGAACGGGTACGATAACCCCGACAACCACCTGCCCTGGACCGGCGCCTTTGTCCCGGTCAAGATCTGGAACCAGATCATGACCCAGGCGGTGACGGCGAAGCCAGCCGATTGGGCCCGGCCGGCTGACCTGGTCAGCGTGACCATTTGCCGTGCCACAGGCGCCCTTCCCAACGAACTCTGCCCCAAGGACCAGGTAGGCCAGGAACTCTTCCGCAAGGGTACGGAGCCAAAGAGCGCTGGCGATATCCTGGTGAAGGCCAAGGCGGTCCAGGTGACCGTCCCAACCCCGGACGGCAAGTCGAGCTACGTGCAGTGGCAGCTCTGGCAGAATGGCTGCCCAGGAAAGCCTGTGGAGAGGCTCTTCATTAAGCGGCCGAAGCCCAGGGTGCTGCACCCCACCGATCCGTGGAACCCGAAGTACGTCCCGCAGGATGCCGCTAACGAGCTGCCCACGGTCACCTGCCAGAAGGCGAGCGGGCTCCTAGACTGGCTGCTGGGGCCCGGCACGCAGGAGCCTGCTACTGAGCAGCAGACCCCGGCTCCTGGCCAGACCAAGGCGCCGGGCGACAAGGTTCAGAAGCCTGGCAAGCCGTAAGTGTCCCAGCCAGGAGGCCAGGGTAGAAGGACCCCGTGCCACGAGAGGGACTGGTCTGAAGAGCAATCCTAGACTACTCCCCCCTTTGGCCTAATTACGCGTAAGCCGACAGTGCACTTCGTTCCCAATCAGGTGACATCGTGCAGGTAACCGGTACCGGTCAGCGAAGTCAGGTCTCGGAACCGATCTCTCAGGTGGCGTACGAAGGGCTGACCCAGCGCACGCCCTTACCAAACTGGGGGCAGAATCGCATGGCAAACGCTGACGACCTCGGGGATCTCCTGGAACGACTGAACGAGCATCCAACCGATTTACGTGTCCTGCGGGAGTCCAGTGCGCATGTTCCGGAAGTGAAGCAATTTGTAGAGCGGGTGGCCAACGTCCTGACCACCCTTGACCAGGCGATTACCAAGATGGGCGTTAAGGAGGCGCTGCATGTTCTGCAGATCCGCCGCCTGACCGAGTTAATGGACGCTCAGAACGAAGACATTCAGCGGTTAGGCACGGGCGTGGAGGACCTGGCACAGGGTGTCACCCGCGTGGCCCAGGACACCCACGAGGCCGCAGAGGCAGCGGCTCTCATGAAAGAGGCCGGCTCCCAGAGCCTCCAGCGGCTCGACGAGGTGCTAGGTAGCGTCGGCTCTCTGGAAGTGGAGGCCCGCGAAGCCCAGCAGACCGTAGCCAACCTTGTCGAGGAGACCAGGACCGCTGCGGAAGGGCTCAAGGCGATTCGCGGGGTCGCGGCCACAAGCCAGTTGCTGGCGCTGAATGCGGCGATCCAGGCCGCACACGCCAGCGACAAGGCCTTCGCCGTCGTCGCCCAGGAGATGCGACGACTGGCCGATCGCACCGAGCACCTGGGCAAGCAGATCGAGACGCAGGTTGCCGGCATGGAGGGGGCCATCGCGGCCGCTGCCACAGCCATGAAAACCATGGCTGAGCGGGCTGCCCAGACCGGCTCAAAGGCCCGGGAGGCATCGGGCGGGCTCACCCATGTCCAGGAACTCCTGAACAACGTCTCCGACTCGGTTCAGTCCATCGCCGCCGTGGCAGAGGAACAGGCCGCAGCCACCGAGGAGATGTCAGCCACGGCACAGGACCTCGGACAGCGGGTGAAGGGCGTGACCGATTCGCTCAGCCTCACCCGGAACCTGGGAATCTCCGAGGTGACCGAACAGGCGCAGGCCGCCCTGGGCCAGTTCCGCATTGGGAGCCAGGCCGATCGTGTGCGCACCCTGGTGGACCAGGCGGCTAGCCGTGTGGAGAGCACGGTGGAATCCCTGCTGGATCGGGGCGCCGTTGGCCGGAACGACCTCTGGGACTACAACTACCAAGAGATCAAAGGTTCGCAGATCGCCTCCCTGGGCCGCCTCTTCCGGGTTGACCGGGTGCCGCCCGAGGGCTTCGTCCCGCCCAAGTACCGCACCGCATACGATCAGAAGATCGATCAACCCCTGATTGATCTTATGGACAAGGTGATCGCTGAGGGCGGCCTTCAGTTCTGTACGGTGCTTGACCTGAACGCCTTTACCATCGCCCATGGTCGAAACATGGTCCGGGACTGGACCGGCGACCATGAGCAGGATCTGCGCGGCAACCGGATCAAGCGGCTCTTCACGGCCGATCCCAACGCCCGCAAGGCGGCGAGAGTCTCCCTGCCCGCTCATCTCGCTGACCGCGAGCGAATCACCGAGCGTGACCTGGCCGCAACCCCCGGGCCAGAGGGGAACCGCCCCTTCCTGCTGCAAACCTACGCCCTCGACTCCGGCGATGTCGTCCTCGCTCTCTCCATGCCGCTCTATATTCAGGGACGGCGCTGGGGCACGATTCGGGTTGGCTACAACGCTGCTGTCTAGGCCGGAGCAATACCGTTTACCATTCCTTTCGTGAGGTGTAGAGTGGGCGTCGCCCTTGACTTTCACCAGCCTGTGGGGGATAATGGAACTCGTTATTCTTCACACAGTGAATACGGCGTTGACGGGGCTTCCCCTCGATCCGTTCCCCTTTCAGAGAGCCGCCGGTGGGTGCAAGGCGGTAGTGGGTGCTGGTCGTCTCTCCCCCCTGAGCCGTGTGGGCGAACCAGGTTCGCAGTAGCCCGCACCGGGTCCCGGCCCGTTACAGCCGGTCAAGCAGGGTCCCCTACGAGGGGCCAAGCAGGGTGGTACCGCGGGAGCAAACAGGCTCTCGTCCCTTCTCACAGGGACGAGAGCCGTTTTTATTTGCCAGGTTTATCAACAAGGAGGCCCTGAATGTATGGCAGAGGAACGTTTTGACTTCCGAGAGGCCGAGCCGCGCTGGCAATCGAAGTGGGATCAGGACCGCATTTACAAGGTGGAGCGAGACCCGAGCAAGCCCAAGTACTACGCCCTGGCCATGTTCCCCTACCCGTCGGGCAAGCTGCACATGGGCCACGTCCGGAATTATTCGATTGTCGATGTGATCGCTCGCTTCCGTCGCATGAAGGGCTACAACGTCCTGCACCCCATGGGCTACGACTCCTTCGGCATGCCCGCCGAGAACGCCGCCATTCAGAAGGGGGTCAGCCCCGCTGTCTGGACCAAGTCGAACATCGCTGAAATGACCGCACAGCTGAAGCAGCTCGGCTACTCCTACGACTGGGACCGGGCGGTCTACACCTACCGTGAGGACTACTACAAGTGGACCCAGTGGCTCTTCCTCCAGTTCTACAAGCATGGGCTGGCCTACAAGAAGACCGCTCCGGTCAACTGGTGCCCCTCCTGCCAGACCGTGCTTGCCAACGAGCAGGTGGTAGACGGCAAGTGCTGGCGCTGCGACTCCGAAGTCACCAAGAACAACCTCTCCCAGTGGTTCTTCAAGATCACGAAGTACGCCGACGAACTCCTGGCGGACCTCAGCCTGCTGGAGAAGGGCTGGCCCGAGCGGGTCCGGATCATGCAGGAGAACTGGATCGGCCGCTCCGAGGGCGCCAAGGTCGAGTTCACCCTGGAGGCCACCGGCGACAAGATTCCGGTCTTTACCACGCGGCCTGACACGATTTATGGTGTGACCTTCATGGTGGTGGCCCCTGAGCACCCGATCGTGGAGAAGATCATCGGCAGCGGTCTGGTTGATGGTGACCGGATCGGCGCCATTCGCACCTTCCAGGAGAAGATGAAGACCCTGAACGAGATCGCCCGCACATCCACCGAGGCCGAGAAGGAAGGCCTCTACCTGGGTGTCGATGTGGTCAATCCCTTCAACGGTGAGAAGGCGCAGCTCTGGATCGCCAACTACGTCCTCATGGACTACGGCACCGGTGCCGTCATGGGCGTACCGGCCCACGACCAGCGTGACTTCGAGTTCGCCAAGAAGTATGGCATGGCGCTTAAGGTCGTCATCCAGAACGCCGAGGGCACCGTGGACGCCGCCACCATGACCGAGGCCTATGTGGAGCCGGGCGTCATGACCAATTCCGGCCCGTTCGACGGCACCCCCAACCTGGAGGGCATCGCAAAGGTCGCCGCCTTCGCCCAGGATCAGGGCTTCGGCGAGAAGACCATCTCCTACCGGCTGCGCGACTGGTTGATCAGCCGGCAGCGGGCCTGGGGGGCCCCCATTCCCATTGTCTACTGCGAGAAGTGCGGGACCCAGCCCGTCGCCGAGAGCGAGCTACCGGTGCGGATCCCCGACGACCTCAACTTCTCGGGCGAGGGCGGCTCCCCGCTGGCCCGGCATGAGGGCTTCGTCAACGCCACCTGCCCCTGCTGCGGCGGCCCCGCCCGGCGTGAGACCGACACCATGGACACCTTCGTCTGCTCCTCCTGGTACTACCTGCGCTACACCGACGCCAACAACGCCGAGAAGGCCTGGGACCCCGCCGAGGTGGACTACTGGATGTCCGTCGACCAGTACGTGGGCGGCATTGAACATGCTGTGCTCCACCTGCTCTACTCCCGCTTCTTCACCAAGGCGCTGCGGGACATGGGCTACCTGAAGGTAGATGAGCCCTTCAACGCCCTGCTCACCCAGGGCATGGTGCTGAAGGACGGTTCCAAGATGTCCAAGTCGAAGGGCAACACCGTCTCCCCCGAGGAGATGATCGAGAAGTACGGCGCCGACTCCTGCCGCCTCTTTATCATGTTCGCCGCCCCGCCCGAGCGGGATCTTGACTGGTCCGATGCCGGCATAGAAGGGGCCTACCGCTTCGTCAACCGGTTCTACCGCATGGTGATGTCGGCCCTGCCCGCCTACCAGCATGCCCGTTCCCTGCTCCCCGTCCAAATGGGGAACCTGGCGGGCTTCATGGGCGCCCTGACCGAGCAGGAGATCGCCGAGGGCCTCAAGCGGGCCGAGCCCAACCTGACCCCGGAGGACAAAGAGTTGCGGCGGATGATCCACGCCACGGTCAAGCGGATCACCACCGACCTGCACGACCGCTTCGCCTTCAACACCGCCATCTCCGGCCTCATGGAGATGACCAACGCTATCTACGCCTACCGCGACAAGCTGGACGCCGAGGACTGGAACCTGCGCACCCTCGTGCTGGCGGAGGCGATCCAGAAGGCGATCCTGATCATCGCTCCCTTCTGCCCGCACCTGGCAGACGAACTCTGGTCCAAGCTGGGCTACCAGGAGTCGATCCACCTGCAGCCCTGGCCCGAGTACGACGAGAACGTCGCCCGGGCCGAGACGGTCGAGATCGTGCTCCAGATCAACGGCAAGGTCCGCGACCGGCTAGATGTCCCCGCTGGTATCACCGCCGCCGAAATGGAGCAGGTCGCCCTGGCCTCCGACAAGGTGAAGAACCTGATCGACGGCAAGCAGGTGGTCAAGGTGATCCCGGTTCCGGGCAAGCTAGTCAATATCGTGGTGAAGGGTTAAGGCCCAGACGCCAGGCAACGGCCCACCTCCCATGTGCGAGAGGTGGGCCGTTTTTCTCAGGGTCTGGTCTCTCGCTCGGGCGGAAGCAGATCCCGCAGCTCCGCCGTCATCTGTTCGACCAGGTCCGGCCTGCCGTGAAACTGCGCCGGCGTATTCTGGAAGAGCAGGATCCGCCAGTCCCCGCCGCCACGCTTACTGGCGACCACGGTCTGGTGAGCATTCACCCGGGGTTCAATATCGGCCTTGCCCGGTGGCACCATGCCGACGATCGCTCTCAGGATCGCCACCTCCGGAGTCGGGAACCGCACCTCCCGCACCTTCGCCACGTAAGCGGCGGTGGGGTGGTCCGCAAAGATCGGCTCCAGGTGTGAGACCATCGCTTCCCGGCCGACCACCTGACTGCCGTCGAAGCCGATCATCTCCCCAGCCTCATCGAACGGGGCCGCCATGGCGGAGGCGTCCCGTTTGTTCCAGCCATCCAGCAGGCGGCGGTAGAGCGCCCGCACCTCCGTATCATCTGCGGCGTGCACGTGATCCATTGGCATCTCGATCCCTCCCCTGTTCCACTATTCTTGATTCACGAACCGTATCCTCCACCGGACTGAGCGAGAGAGGATGATCCCACGATGCGCATCGGCCTGATCAGCGACACGCACATGCCCCGGCGGGCCAAGGCGATCCCCCAGGAGGTGCTGGAGGCATTTGTCGGGGTCGATCTGATCCTGCACGCTGGGGACCTGGTCGAACCGCAGGTCCTCGCGCCCTTGGAGGCCCTGGCCCCCGTGATCGCCGTGGCGGGCAATAACGATCCGCCTGCCGTCATCGAAAAATGGGGCTGGAGGCGAGTCCTGGAGCTGGAGGGCTACCGGGTCGGGCTGGTCCACGGCCACAAAGGGCAGGGGGCCAACACGGTGGCCCGGGCGCTGTCCAATTTCCCCCCCGATTTTGATGTAGTCATTTTCGGGCACAGCCACAGCGCCTACAACGAGCGGCATGGCAAGCTCCTGGCGGTCAACCCCGGCTCGCCCACCGACCTGCGCCGCTGGTCGCCGGGCTACTCGTACGGTATGCTCCACCTGAACCCGGGCGAGGTGCGGGCCGAGATTCACTTCCTGGCCGCCAAGAGATAGGGCGGATCAGGCTTAGTAGCCCCGCTCGCTGGGGAGACTAGCGTAAGCAAACCCAGCGGGAGGAGAATCAGGATGGCCGAGCACCAGAGCCAGAATCAGGACCAGCAGAAGCCCTTCAATCCACCGGGGGTGCAGGAACCGTTCAATCATGACCGCTACCTCATGAAGGAGGTCAAGGACGCCCTCCTCACCCAGACCGACTCAGCGGGTATTGATATCAAGGTCTCGGCTGAAGATGGCTGGGTCCGGCTGTATGGCGTGGTCGATGTCCTCTCCCACAGGACGGCAGCCGAGGAGATCGCCCGCAAGATCCCCGGAGTCCGCCGGATTGAGAACGACATTACCGTGGCGAATGAGGAGACCTATAGCGACACGGATCTCCACCGCAACGTGACCGAGAAGCTGACAAAGCTGCCCGATTACCGGAATATTGGTGCGCGGGTCCATAAGGGTGTCGTCACGCTGGTGGGACACGCTGGCAGCTACGGCGACGTAGCGGAGGCGGTGCGCCTCTGCGAGGGGGTCCCCGGAGTCAAGGAGGTCAAGGTCCTGCGGGTCAAGGTCGGCGAGGGGGAGAAGGAGGACGATGCAGATGTCTCCCGCACCGCCGAGCGGCTCCTCGACCAGATGGGCTACAACCACCAGCTCTTTGAGGTCTACTGCGACGCCGGTGTGCTCTTTGTGAAAGGCCTGGTCCCAACCCGGGCGGACAAGAGCCGGATCAAGACGGAGATGCACAAGATCCCCGGCGTGGACAAGCTGGAGGCGCTGCTCGTGCCCGAGGAGGATATGCTGGAGGAAGAGGAGCACCACTAGCAGGAAAAACATGGAAACACACCGAATCCCCCTCATGGGGGTGTGAGGGGGATGGTGGTTTCCGCTCCGGTTCGTATGGCTGCCTATGTGATCATGGGGATTCTGGTTGCGGGGCTTCTCTGGCGCGGGTGGGGGCTGTACCAGGCCGACCGGCGAGCGGCGCTGGCGGCGACGCTGCCCCCTGCCGAATCGGTCCCCGCCGACACGAATCTTGAGTCCGGGCCGGTTGAGGCTCCGCCCGTGACGCCTGTTGCACCATGTCTGCCAGAGCCCGAGAAGCCAGTGCTCCTCGTCCACGTGGAGGGGGCCGTGCAACACCCGGGCGTCTACACACTGCAGGAGGGCGCACGGGTCCACGAGGCGATCGCGGCGGCTGGCGGGGCTCTGCAGGAGGGAGTACCAGGGGCGCTCAACCTCGCCGCCCCCCTGGCCGACGGCACCAAGCTCTACATTTACACCCACGAGGAGCTGAAGGCCGCCCAGGTCACGAGCCCGCCCGCGAGCCGGGAGGTCTCCTACAGCCCCGTGAAGCAGACCGCGGGCCAGGGCCAGGCGGCTAGCCAGACCAAGGACTCCGGACCGGTGACCGTCCACCTGAACGCAGCCTCCGCCGCCGAGTTGGAGAAGGTCCCGGGAATCGGGCCTTCCACCGCACGGGCGATCCTGGAGTACCGCTCCAAGCACGGCCCCTTCCAACAGATCGACGACCTGACCAAGGTCTCCGGCATCGGGCCGAAGACCCTTGAGAAGCTCCGGCCCTACCTCCAGCTGTAAGCAGCAGCCCCACCCGGGCATGCGGGGTGGGGCTTTCACCTGCGCTAGAGAATGAGCCGGAGGAGCGCCATGGCGATAATGCCCGTGAGCACCGTCCCCATGAGGCTGCGCGTCCAGAGGGCCACGAGGAAGGCCGGAATGGCGGCCAGGACCTCTGGGTGGTCAGGCGGGAGAGCCAACTTCCCCTGCTGCACCAGCAGGCCCGAGGCGAGCAGGGCCGAAAGCACGGCCACCGGCACGAACTCCAGCCAACGGAGCAGGAGCGGCGGCAGCCGGAAGCGGCTCAGGACAACCAGAGGCACCATGCGCGGCAGGTAGGTGACCAGGGCCATGCCCAGGAAGAGCAGCAGGATTGAGGGGCGAACGGTCATCACTTGAGAATCACCCCCACGGTGGCGGCCACCAGCGTTGCGGCAATGATCCCCCAGGAGGAGAGGCCGACCAGCGCCATGGCCACGGCGATTACGGCGCCAACCACCGCTGCGACCCGGCGGGACCCGCCGCCCTCGCCCCGCAAGTGGGGCATGAGCAGGCCGATAAACATGGCCGAAAGGGCGAAGTCAAGGCCCAGCGCCTCCTGGTTGCCCGCCAACTGCCCCACCAGAGCGCCCACCACGGAGGCCACGATCCAGGAGGACTGGGCTGTAACATGCAGCCCGGCCACAAAGGCGGGGCCGATCGTCTTTCCCTGGAGAATGGATGTGTTCACGGCGAAGGACTCGTCGGTAATGCCGTAGGCCAGAAGGGCGTTCTGCCACGGCTTGTTCTCCCGGAGCGAGGGCACGAGAGCCGTGGACATGAGCAGGTGGCGCAGGTTGACCAGAAAGGTCGTGGAGATAATCGCCGGGGCGGCCGCACCAGCGGCCAGCATGTTCACCCCAATAAACTGAGCGGACCCCGCATAGACCACCAGGGACATGAGGCCCACCTCGGCCACCGTGAGTCCGGCTGTCCGGGCGAGGACACCGAAGGCGAATCCGATCGGCAGGTAACCAAGGACAATGGGCGATGCAGCCTTGAGACCAGCACGAAACGTAGCGGGCGGAAGCAAGAACTGCGACGTGGGGGTGGCCATGGAGACACTCCTTTGATCCCCGTGCTTTACGAATTTAACGTCGTATAGTACCATGTCCCGCCACCGAAATCCTGCAAGATCGGTGTTCGAACCCTACCCGGTTGACATAACCTGATCGGGGGGTGATCTGACCATGCACAGGTGTGACCGCTGTGGACGAACCGTGGTGCGCCCGACGGCATCGACCAGGCCGGTGGTGATCGACTGCACCGCGACAGAGCTACAAGTAGTCTTTCCGCCGACCGCCCCTGGTCCGACTACGGTGACCCTGGCTAACGGGGCCGTGGTTGACGTTTTCCAGCTCGGAGGTCTGATCAGCCGGTTCTGTCCGGCCTTCAACGGAGGCTGTATCTGCGGGTAGCGGAAATTGGAGAGCGGAGGGGACTGACCCCTCCGCTCTGTTGCTGCTGGACGGTGACTCACCGGGTGATCAGGGTGCGGGCGTAGGCCATCTCCGGGCCGTACTCTGCTTCATCTTCCACCGGGGTTTCGAGGACGACAGGGAGCCCGGCGAGGGCGCTGGACCGGAGGATGATCGCCATGCCATCCTCCCCAATAAAGCCCTTGCCCAGGTTTGCGTGGCGGTCCTTGCGGCTGCCATAGTCGAACTTCGAGTCGTTGAGGTGCACAGCCTTCACATGCTCCCAGTACCCGACCGCCTGGGCGTGCGCCATGAACGCCTCCCAGTCCTCCGGGCGGTAGGCACCAGCGGCGAAGCCGTGGCAGGTGTCGAAGCAGAAGCCAATCCGCTCCGGCTGCTTCACCCGGGAGCGCACCTCCACGCACTGCTCCAGGCTGGTCCCCAGCTCTGAGCCCTGGCCCGCCGTGTTCTCCAGCAGGAGCAGAGTCGGGCCGGTGTACGCCTCTAGCAGCAGATCGAGCGTCTCGATCATACGGCTCATGCCGATCTCCTCGCCCTGCTCCACATGCTTGCCCATGTGGCAGACCGTGCCGATCGCACCATAGGCCTCTGCGTTCTCCAGGTCCTGCTTCAGCGACGCAATCGAGATCGCCTGTAGCTCTGGATCCGGGGTAGAGAGGTTGGTTATGTACGGCGCGTGCGCTACGGCAACCAGCCCGTACTCGGCCATAAGCGCCCGCCCCTTGGCCGCCTGGACCGGGTCCGCCGCCTTTCCCTTGAAGCCCCGCGGGTTCTTGGTGAAGAACTGGAACGACTCACAGCCCAACTGACGGGCGCTCTCCACCGCCTGGACAATCCCCTTGCTAATGCTGATATGGCACCCCAACTTCATGCGCTGTCACCTCTTCTCACCAGTATACCACAGGAAGCGCAAGACCCCCCCGGGTGAAGCGCGGGCGTCTCCTCCGCCGAAGGGGTCTTCGTTCGGTCAGGTTTTCCCCCCACATGCCGGTCGGAACCGGGGAAAAAGTGACGAAGAACCCGAGGCGAATGGCCATGCCGCCTGGTGTCGGACGATGAATGCGGCTTTTCAGCCGGGAGGTTCGGCAAGTGCAGGGGGATCCGGGGCATTCGGTCAGTTTTTCCCATGGCACAGGTGCTCGGTGCAGGGGCAGTTTCTGACCCAGAGGCCAGGTGCACGGGAGGTCAACAGGGAAGAGGGCCAGCAACGCTGTGAGCCACCGGCCCCCTGTGCCCTCCTACCAGCCTTGCGGCACGCCCCTAGTCCGCCGGGCTGGCGAGGGCGCCTCGCAGGGCCACGGCGAGGCGCTCCAGCTCGGCCGGCCTCCCCGCTGTCACCCGCAGGCAGGTGGGCCTGCCGAACCCGCCACAGGGGCGGACCACCACGCCCTGTCGCAGCAGCGCCTGAAAGACCGGCTGGGCCGGGCGCCCCAGGTCTATGAAGAGAAAGTTCGCCTCCGACTCCACATAGCGAAGGCCCAACTCATCGCAGAGGCCCATGAGAAAGGCCTTCCCCTCCCGCACCACCCGGAGCGTCTGGGCCAGGTGGTCGTCATCCTGCAGGGCGGCGAGGGCCGCCGCCTGGGCCAGGGTGTTCACGCTGAAGGGTTCCCGCACCGTCAGCAGGGGCGCCCAGATCTCCGGGCGGGCCAGTCCGTAGCCGATCCGCATGCCAGCCAGCCCGTACGCCTTGGAGAAGGTGCGGGTCAGGACCAGGTTGGGGAAGGTGCGGAGGAGACCGAGCGAATCAAAGGGGGAGGAGTCGAACTCATGGTAGGCCTGATCGATCAGCACCAGCGTGTCGGGCGGCACCTCCCCCATGAACCGGCGGAACGCATCTTCCGGGAAGACCGCCCCGGTCGGGTTGTTCGGCCGGCAGAGGAAGATCAGCCGTGCCCCAGCCGATTGCCGGGCCATCTCCGCCAGGTCCATCGCCTCGCCCGCCAGCGGCACCACTCGCACCTCGGCCCCCATGAGCTCCGACACCGCCAGGTAGTTGGGGAAGGAGGAGTCCGGCAGCACCACCGGATCGCCAGCCCTCAGGTAGCTGGTCGCCATGAGCCGGAGGATCTCGTCCGACCCGTTCCCCACGAAGATCCATTCCGGTGGGAGCCCAGCCTCAATCGCCAGGGCCTGCCGCAGGGCCGGCGCCGCCGGGTCGGGGTAGATATGCGCCCCCGCGGCTGCCGCCTGAACGGCACGCAGGGCCAGCGGCGACGGCCCCAGCGGGTTCTCGTTCGACGCCAGCTTGACCACATCAACCAGGCCGAACTCCCGCTGCACCTCCGCCACTGGCTTGCCCGGCACGTAAGGACGCAGCCGGAGTACCTCGGGCCGGACAGCATAGAACGACACAGTTCCACCCCCGAAATACTCGAATTCCGATAGAATTCGGTAGATTACAAATAGTATATACTATGATAACATGGAGTTGACGGCCTGACCATCCTCACAGGTCTATGGATCGCAATCCCGCATTAGACTCTACCGGGCCAAAACCACCAGGGGAGAGTGAGACAGGTGTCCACTGATTTTCTGCCGATCGAGGCGATCGACCACGTGGAGCTTTATGTCGGGAACGCCAAACAGGCAGCGCACTTCTACCGCACGGCCTTCGGGTTCACGGTCAAGGCCTACGCCGGGCTGGAGACGGGTGTGCGCGACCGGACCTCGTACTTCCTGGAGCAGGGCGAGATTCGGCTGGTCGTGACCGGGGCGCTTTCGCCGGAGAGCCCAATCGCAGAGCATGTCAGGAAACATGGAGATGGTGTCAAGGACATTGCCCTGCGCGTGGAGAATTGCGAAAAGGCCTACAGCGAGGTCATGAAGCGTGGGGTGACCTCGGTCACAGAACCCACGGAGTTCATGGACCAGAATGGGGTCTTAAAAAAGGCGACCGTCGCGGCGTACGGTGACACCGTCCACTCGTTCATTGAGCGGAAGGGGTATGGGGGCACCTTCGCCCCCGGCTACAGGCCGGTCACCGGCATGCCCCAGGGCAAGCCGACCGGCATTGTGGCGATCGACCACATGGTCGCCAATGTGGAACTGGGCCGCATGATGGACTGGGTCCGGTTCTACGAGGAGGTGATGGGCTTCTCCCAGTTCCAGACCTTTGACGACAAGGATATCTCGACCGAGTACTCAGCCCTCATGTCCAAGGTCATGGCAGGGGGCCACGGCAAGGTCAAGTTCCCGATTAACGAGCCGGCCGGGGGGAAGAAGAAGTCACAGATCCAGGAGTACCTCGACTTCTACGGCGGCCCAGGGATCCAGCATATTGCCGTCCTCACCGGCGATATCGTCGCGACAGTGGAGGCGCTTCAGCAGAACGGCGTCCAGTTCCTCGATACCCCAGATTCCTATTACGATACACTGCAAGAGCGCGTCGGCGCGATCGATGAGCCCCTGACCGACCTCCGCCGCCTGAAGATCCTCGTGGATCGCGACGAAGAGGGATACCTGCTCCAGATCTTCTCAAAGCCGGTCCAGGATCGGCCGACCCTCTTCTTCGAGGTGATCCAGCGAAAGGGCAGCCGGAGCTTCGGCAAGGGGAACTTCAGGGCGCTCTTCGAGGCGATTGAGCGGGAACAAGCTTTACGGGGGAATCTATAGATGAAGTTAGCCACGGCCCTGGTACTTGGAAAGCAACCCAATATGGTCGCCGGCTGGATCGAAGGGGAGTACATAATCGCTGCAGCACAGGCACTGGAATGGGTCCAGCGGCAGGGGCTTGTCCCCGAGGACCTCCACCTGGGTACCATCATGGAGTGGTTGGTGGAAGCGCCGGTGCCACTTATACAACAGGTGCGGCTGGCGTTGGGCGCAGAGCGCCCGACCGGGGTGGCCTATCGGTTGGACGATGTCCACCTCATGGCGCCGTTGCCGCGTCCCCGAACGATCCGCGACTTCTACGCCTTTGAGGCTCATGTCAAGAATGCCAGGGCTCGCCGTGGCTTGCAGATGCAGCCTGAGTGGTACCAGGCCCCCGTCTTCTACTTCAGCAATCCCAACTCGGTCTTCGGGCCGGGTCTCGAGGTGCCCAAGCCAGCCCGGACCAACAAGCTCGACTTCGAGCTGGAGGTAGCGGTGGTGCTGGGGCGGCGAGGCCGGGATATCCTGGCGGATGAGGCGGAGCACCATATCGCAGGCTACATGATCATGAACGACTGGTCCGCCCGTGACATTCAGGCCCACGAGATGAAAATCGGCCTCGGGCCAGCCAAGGGGAAGGACTTTGCCACCTCCTTCGGCCCCTGGCTGGTCACGCCCGACGAGCTCGCCGACCGGCGCCGGCCCGACGGGCGGCTCGACCTGACCATGGTGGCCCGTGTCAACGGCCAGGAGGTCAGCCGGGGCAACCTGGCCGACATGCACTTCAGCTTCGGCCAGCTGGTCGAGCGGGCCAGCCAGGACTGCACCCTCTTCCCGGGCGAGATCATTGGGTCGGGCACGGTGGGGACGGGCTGCCTGCTGGAGACCGAGGCCTACCGCTGGCTCCAACCGGGCGATACCGTTGAACTGGAGGTCGAACGGCTCGGGGTGCTGTGCAATACGATCCGCTAATACCGCGTCATACACACTGCAAACCCCCGCCCACACCGTGACGGGGGTTTCGCTGTACGAGTGCGAAAGGAGAGAGCAGGAGAGCCATGCCATTTTACGTCTCGCGCGGTCAGGTGCCGCCCAAGCGCCATACCCAGTTCCGCAAGCCCGACGGGTCGCTCTACCGGGAGCAGGTCATGGGCACCCGCGGCTTCTCCGGGATCCAATCGATCCTCTACCATATCCACCCGCCGACAGCGGTCAGCCGCGTGGTGGACCTGGGGCTGGTGGAGCGCAGCTATGAAGAGCCGGGAGCGCTACGGCACCGCCACTTTCGCACCGCAGCCATGGCGCGGGGCGGCGACATTCTGACCGGGCGCCGGCTGCTCCTGGGCAACGAGAACGTGGCCGTGCTGTTGGCCAAGCCCACCGAGCCCATGGCTTACTTCTACCGGAACGGCGAGGGCGATGAGCTCCTCTTCATTCACGAGGGGCAGGGGCGGCTGCAGACCAACTACGGGTCGCTCCCCTACCGACCGGGCGACTACCTCGTGCTCCCCATAGGCACCACCTGGCGCATGCTGCCCGACGAGAACAGCCCCCACACGGTCCTGATCTTTGAGGCCAGCGGTGCGATCGAGCCGCCCAAGCGCTACCGGAATGAGTACGGGCAACTGTTGGAGCACAGCCCCTACTGCGAGCGGGATATCCGCCCGCCCGAAGCGCTGGAGACCTTCGACGAAGCCGGCGAGTTCGAGGTCCGGGTCCGGGCCCAGGGCCGGCTGACCGCCTGCTACTACAACCATCACCCGTTAGATGTGGTCGGATGGGACGGGCACCTCCACCCGTGGGCCCTCTCCATTCACGACTTTGAGCCAATCACGGGCCGGATTCACCAGCCGCCGCCCGTCCACCAGACCTTCAGCGGCCCCGACTTCGTGGTCTGCTCCTTCGTGCCCCGCCTCTTCGACTACCACCCCCAGGCGATTCCCGTGCCCTACAACCACTCCAACGTCGATTCCGATGAAGTCATTTACTATGTCGATGGCAACTTCATGAGCCGCAAGGGGATCGAGGTGGGTTCGGTCACCCTCCACCCGTCCGGCATTCCCCACGGCCCGCACCCCGGGGCGGTGGAGGGGAGCCTCGGCAGGGAGCGCACCGAAGAGCTGGCCGTCATGATCGACACCTTCCGGCCCCTCCGTGTAGCCCGGACGCTGCCCGGCACGGAGGATGCGACGTACCTGTACTCCTGGCTGCCGCACTAGCCAGGCCACCATACTCGTGAGGCTCCCGCGCACAGGCGCGGGAGCCTCTGTGTATCCCTGCATCTACGCACCCGAGTTCTCGCGTCTACCGAAGATCGCGGCTCTGATAACATCCGAAAGTAAAAAATAAGACTTCGTGCCAATTCCTGCTTACCTGCTTGACAGACGGGAGCCGGATAACTTAGGCTCTGAATACACCGAATATTAAGGAATTTAGTTTGAGGCCCGATCCATTCGGTTGACGAGAGACTTCGCTGGCGAAGGAGAGTGGATATGAGTCTGATTATCCCAGGCGTCGAGATTCGCGTGATCCGAGAGCTGGTACCCAGGCCCCTGGGGGCTACCGGGGTGTTGGGAATCGTGGGGCCGACCGAGGTTGACCGGGCTGCCAAGCCGCTCCAGGCCATGGGCTCGCTTCAGGAGTTCCGGGAGGCCTATGGCGCGGCCAGCATTATGGCGCTTCCCGAGGTGCGCCAGGCCTTCGCCGCAGGGCTCAACCAGGTCGTGGTGGCCAACCTGCCGCCCGATCAGGTCGTGGCCGCCCGCGTGGAGGAGAACGTCCAGGTGAATGGGTCGCCCGGCAAGATCGAGTTCCAGGCCCGAGCCGGCGGGGCGTGGGGCAACGACCTCTCCGTGCGCGTGGTCAGCCGCTCGGCAGATGTGGTCGAGGTCCAGGTCTTCACGAAGGGAAGCGCCCAGCCCGTCGAGACAATCCGGAACCTTGCCAGCAAGAAAGATCAGGATCGCTACTTTGTGAACGTGGTCAATACCGAGTCCGCCTTCGTTCGGGCCACCCTGAAGACCGTGGCCGCCCCAGACGCCCAGGTGGTGCCCGACAACTCCAACCCCTCTGCCCCGCCCAAGCCCCTGACCGGCGGCCAGGATGCCCTCCCCGCCGCCTACGCCACCGCCCTGGCCCGGCTCGAGACCTTCCCCGATGTCGACATGGTCACCGCCAGCCACCGCTACGGCGAGACCAACGCCACCCAGATCTATGCCGATATCATTTCGCACTGTGAGCGCATGTCCAAGATCGCCCGCAACCGCATGGGCTTCGGACAGACGATCCCCACGGAAGACGGTGCGCCCAACATGGAGGTCACCCTCCGCATGGCGTCCCGCCTGGTCAGCGAGCGGTTTGTCTTCGTGGCCCCGCACAACTACATGGGCTCCGTGATCGGCATGATCGCCGGCCAGCGCTACTTTGATTCGCCGACCTTCAAGACCCTGGGCGGCGTCTCCAGCCTCTCCTTCGACTTCACCGACCCGCAGCTTGAGGCGCTGATCAAGGGCGGCGTCTGCGCGGTGGATGAGGTCCCACGCAAGGGGATCGCCTGCGTGAAGGGCATTACGACCGATGCCGGCCAGATCAACGTCACCCGGGTGGCTGACCGGGCGGTCCGCCACGTGCAGAACATCGCCCAGGACTACATTGGCCTGCTGAACACCGAGGCCCACCGGCTGGCCCTGAAGCAGCGGATCACCGAAGCCTTCACCCGCATGGAGAAGGAGGGGGCGATCGTCCCCAGCACCGACGGTCAGTCACCGGCCTTCGCCGTCTCCGTGGAGTCCACGCCAGACGACTTCGCCGCCGGCGTGGTACGGATCGACACCGCTGTGCGGCCTGTCCGGGCGATCGACTACATTTACGCGACGATCAAGGTCCAAGCGTTCTAACCTGAGAGGAGGCAGCGTCAGTGGCCACGATTCTTTCGGCCAACCGTTCCAACGTGCTGGTGAACGGCACCGCACTGGCTGGGCTTCAGGAGATCACCTACCAGACGGTCAAACCCCATACCGATGTGGCCGCAATCGGGACCGATGAGCGGGTCGGCGTGGTCTACGGCCTGACCAAGATCACCGGCACCCTGCGGGTCCGCTCGGCCAGCGACGAGCTGGAGTCCCTGCTCCAGTCGAAGGAGTCCTTCCAGATCTTCGCCTCCCTCAAGCATGTGGCGGCCGAGGGGGAGGTGGCCAAGGAGGTCACCCTGGACGAGTGCCAGATCCACGGCAAGTCCTTTGGCCTGGCGGCTGGCGGCGTTGTTGAGGTGATCTACCACTTCTCCGCCACCCGGGAGCGATAGGCCATGACTGAGGACCAACCGTTTCAGATCCGAGCCCCGCGCTGGTGGTCATGGAACGAGGCGTTGGAGCGGGCCGGCGGCGACAGCGCCCGGCTCGTGGAGGAGTGTCTGCTCACCTGCCTGGAGGGCGGGACCCGCGAGGCGATCCGCAGCCTGCCGGCGGCGGAGGGCGACCGGCTGCTGAGCGCCGCCTTTCAGGCGGTCGAGCAGGAGCGGACAACCCTGGGACTGGCGGTAGATGAAGGTCCGGCCGAATGGCGGGTCCGGGGGGCCGGGATCGACCTGCGGCTCCACCCCTGGACCTTCGGCGAGCGGAACGATGCGCTCCGCCGCTCCCTCCGGCTGAAGGGCGGCCAGATCACCCTGGACCTGCCCGCCTACGAGCTGCAGATGCTCCAGGCCTGCGTCACCACGCAGGACGGCGAGCGGCTGTCCGCCGAGGCGATTGCGGCCTGGCCTGTCCCCCTCGGCGAGGTGGTCATGCAGGCCCTCGACCGGCTGAACGGGCCGGAAGAGGGGCACACGGCGATCCTGGAAGCCTGTATGCGGGAGGGGCGGGAGCACCCGGATCTGGCCCTGCTCCACCTCTGCCAGCACTTCGGCTGGAAGCCCGACCAGGTTGAGCGCATGGACGCCCGGACCGCCGAGCGGCTCCTCTCCGCTCTCAAGCTGCTGGAGCAGGGGCGGCCCCAGGCGCAGGCGGCGGCAGCGGCCATGGAGGGGG
>Ga0196970_1000105_pt1 | contig 131880 bp, 112 predicted proteins | sample S1v_513CmetaG_FD_148672 | JGI IMG/M metagenome (GOLD analysis project Ga0196970, IMG submission 148672) | Soil microbial communities from Anza Borrego desert, Southern California, United States - S1+v_5-13C | ecosystem: Environmental > Terrestrial > Soil > Desert | place: USA: California... | reverse complement strand
CCATTCCGCAAGCCCCCTGGCGTCGTGCAAGCTTTCCAGGGGGGTTCGCGGAGCAACATTGAAACTCCTTCCAAACTTGGCGTTAGCCATGTGCGGAAGACGGGACTAGGCGGCCCTCTCTTTTTTCCGCTTCGTGAACACCAGTTTGAGCAAGGGCGGCGTGACCAGGGTGGTCAGCAGGCTGACCAGGACCATCGCCGTATACAAGTCGTCCTGCAGGAGACCCCGTTCCAGGCCGATGGCCGCTACGATGAGGCCTACTTCGCCGCGGGCGACCATGCCGGCCCCGATGCCGGCGGCCTCTCTGCCCCTAAAGCCGCCCAGCAGGGCGCCCGCCCCGGCGCCCAGCAGCTTCGTCACCACCGCCACGGCCGCCAGCACCAGTACGAAAACAACGAACGAAGCCGACAGACCGGCAAACCGGGCCGTCAGTCCCACGCTGACAAAGAAGAACGGCACGAAGAACGCAAACGCCGTATGCTCGACCTCGTGGAGCAGGCGGCCCCGGAAATCGGTCATGCTGAGCATCAGACCGGCCAGATACGCCCCGATGATCCCTGCCAGGCCGGCCTGCTCCGCGGTCCACGCATAAACGAGAGCCAGCGAAACGCCCGTCGCCAGCACCGCGGTGCCCGCTTCAAACCGGCTCACCCACTTCACCACGGGTGGCAGCAGCTTCCAGCCCGCCAGGCTGCCCAGGGCGAAGAACAGAGCAATTTTGCCCAGAAGCAATAGAATCGGATCGCCCCCATGACCATGCCCGTCCCCGGCCCCGGCGGCACCGCCCAGGGCGCCCAGCACCAGCGAGAGCACCATAATCCCCAGTACGTCGTCAATAACGGCGGCAGCCAGAATCGTGACTCCGGGCCGCTCCCGCAGGTAGCCCAGTTCCCGGAGGGTCTGCGCCGAGATGCTCACACTGGTAGCCACCAACAGCACGCCCGTAAAGACGGCCGTCGGCGGCGCATAGCCCCAGGCGGAGGCGACCCACCAGCCGCCGACAAACGGCAGCGCCACGCCCCCCAACGCCACCAGCGTGGCCGCCAGCGCGCTCTTTCTGATGTCGTCAAAATTCGTCTCCAAGCCGGCCAGGAACATCAGCAGCACCACCCCGATTTCCGCGACCTCCCTGACAAAGGCCGTGGGCTGCAGCCACCCCAGCAGCGCCGGGCCCAGAAGCACCCCGACCAGCAGCTGGCCCAGCACGGAAGGCTGACCCAGGCGGCGGGAGACCTGGCCCGCCAGCAGGACGCTGGCCAGAATCACCACAGACTGAAGCAGAAACGATGTCATAACCTGCTCCCCCTCCCTGTAATTGTTCCAAAACAAAAAGCCTACAACACCCCGCCCCGCGGGGTGTTGTAGGCTCGCAGACCTCCAGCATGTGGAGAGGACCTGCGGCTCCTCAGTCGGCCGGCCGCACGTCCGCCGGACCATCACCGGCTGCGATAACCATCAATATACCTCGGTATCATATCACAAACAGCGTTAATCGTGAAGATCCGGAGCGTAATGGTGCCAGATGGCGGTAACGAGCATCGTCGCGTAAAGCAGGCCCGCCAGACTTGACACCATTGCCAGGGCCTTGCCCAGGCCGTTGGCGGGGAGCACATCCCCATACCCGCTGGAGGCAAACGTCAGCAGGGTAAGGTAGGCCACGTCCAGGGGCGCAGCCGGTCCGCCGCGCCATTCAAAAGTCCCTGGCACGGCCAGTTCCGCTGCAGTATTGAGCAGGACGAGATAGGCGAGCGTGTTGATCAGCCACAGGGCACAGATTTGCAGCGGCACGCTCCGGCGTCCCGCCCGGCGAGGCCGCCGGAGGAGCCGGAAGACCCCGGCGTACCCGTCCCACAATGCGGTCAGGCAGCCTGCCCCGGCCAGCACAAACGGCCAGCGAGACGAAGGCGGCGCTCCAGCCAGCACAAGCAGGAGCGCCGCCAGAGCCAGCACCGGGAGCAGCCGAATCAGAAGCCACCGAGGTGCCTGGTCCATGCGCGTCTCACCTCGGGACAAGGATACGCAGGAACCGCACCGTCCAGACCGATGCCGTTCAGCGTACCGGGGCTATGCCCCCGCCAGACCGGAACACCCGGCTTTCCGCTCCCGCCCGTAAGCCACCGCCTGCTCAGCCAGTTCGGCCAGATCCCGGGTGGCATCGGTGGCGCCTGCGACCCCCCAGTTAACCGCCAGGTCACGGGACAGGTGGCACCAATACTGGCAGAAGTAACCCAGCACCACTTCCAGGCGCCGGTCGGACTCCTCTCCCCACTCCTGGGCGGGAAACCAGAGGAAGAACTGATCGCCGTCCAGCCGGTAGACCTCAAGTCCGACCTGCCGCAGGCGGGTGCCCAGGTCAGCCAGAATCCGATCGACGGCCGCCTGACCGTGCATCCGGCGTGCGCCGCCGAGCCCCGTCGGCCTTACCGCCACGATGGTCCCCAGGGCGTTGCCCCGGGCAGCCGGCCGCTTCGCTTTCGCTTCCCATGCAACCTGGTTGTACGTATGCGTGAGGGGGTCATGCAGGGACATCTGCGGCTCGGCCGGGGCGCCCCCGGACCGTCCGACCAGAACATCCATCTCCTGGACGGGGCCCAGGCTCTCCGCCCGAATCCGCTCCCATTCCTCCACCGGCACCCTGAGGAATTCGGACACTACACGGGGACAGAACTGCACGCCGACCCCCGCCCGGATGATCTCAATCGCTTCGGGAAAGGTCCGCGGATGAGCCCGGTAAGGCCGGGGCGAAGTCATGGCATCGAACGAGTCCGCCACTGTGAATATCCGGGCCAGGATGGGGATCTCCTCGCCGGTCAGCCGGTCCGGATAACCCGTTCCATCGTATCGCTCATGATGATGCCGCACCATGGCAGCGGTCCGGGCCAGAAACGGGACGCTTTCGACCAGCTGATGGCCGATGACCACGTGCTCGTTCATCGCCGCCCGCTCCTCGCTGGTGAGCGGCCCGGGCTTCAGAAGGATGTCGTCGCGGATCCCGATCTTCCCGAGGTCGTGCAGCAGGGCGCCCCAGGCGAGGGTCTGCAGTTCGGTTTCGGGCAGGCCCATCCGGCGCCCGATCAGAAGGCTGTAGCCGCTGACCCGGCGGCTGTGGCCATACGTTTCGTCATCGCGCAGGTCAAGCGCCGCTGTAAGCGCCTGCAGCGTACCCTGGTATGCCTCTTCCAGCGAACGGCGGTGCTCTAGTTCCTTGGCAGCCTGCTTACGCAGCTCGGCGAGCCCAAGGGCGTAAAACATCCATGCCAGTAGGGCAGCCACAAAGACCAGCGCCGCCATCTCAATCGCCACCCGCACCTGCTCGGGCCCCAACTGCAGATTCGCCCAGTCGTTCAGGAGCGAGGATCCACCCCCCACCCACCCGGTGGCAATGAGCGCCCAGGCGAAGAGCATGACTCCGCACGCGATCCAGATAACCTTCTCATTAGCGTCTGGCCACTGCATTGGCTTTCCTCCTGGCGAACAACAGTCCACTGAGGAGCACCAGCAAGGGAATATTGGAAATCCAGCCGCCCAGGGCCAGCATGACCGGGCTCGCGGCAAAGTCGGCCGGACCGATTCCCGCCTTGGCCAGCAGCGGCATCGCAATCAGACCTTCCCCTGTGAACCCCAGCAGTTGCACAACCAGCGTGGCGAACAGCGACATCGACCAGCGCGAAGAGGCTACGTAGCGGGCCAGCAATAGCATGGTGATTGTTACAACGGGAACGTGCAGACTGAAAGAAACGGGTAGGAGGCGGAAGGCAGTCACAAACGTACCCAGAACTGCGCCGTACTTGATGGCGGGAGCAAGGGGCATGTCCCGGCGCTGAAGAAGAAAGACGACATATAGACCGATGATGGTGGAAGGAATCTGCAGCAATAGTGCTTCCAGTACCAACGACATTTTCGCCACCGGCCCTCACTAATAACTTTGACGTCGGTCGAGCTTGCAAACGGGCGTGAGTCTAGCGGGACAGGGCCTTCGGGGTCTTCGGCTGGTAGAAGCCCCACCAGCAAGCACCGGCTACGCCGGCGAAAGCCAGCGATGTCAGAGCGCCGGCCACCAAAGCAAGGACTAGCCGCTTTGCCATTCTCACGTTCACCCCCTGAAGGGCAACAGATTGCATCCCCGGTCGATCAAACGGACGAACTTCAGCCCGACCGACGTCAAACTGAACACCTGTACAGCGTATCCGCAGGCGGCGGCCCAGGCCCACCACGCGCCTGCATACGCCCCGATTGCCACGACGACACAAATAACCGTCCCAATCAGCCGGCTGCGAACCCTGAGGAGGCTCTTGAAGTCGTCGCTGAGGGGACGGGTATGGGCCTCCACAGGGGCACACCGGAACACCACTACCAGGCCCGAGAGCACCGGCAGGGCGGCCACGGCTAGCCGTAAGGACGGGTCAAGAACGCCTCCGCTCCGGGCCAGCGTCTGTGCCGCCGCCCCGCAGATGGCAAATTCCAGGGCGGTAAACACAACGCACCGCAAGGGCCTGCTCAAATGCTCTCCCCCGCTGAAATGGCGAAGCACGAAGGCCGTCGCCGCAGCGGCTGCCGCCTCCGGCAGCACCCCCAGGAGGCGTGCAAGGATTAACACCGCAAGGATGGTGGCACCATTCTGAAGCAGGGTCATGGCTCCGTACACCAGCACTTCGCGCCGGTCCTCATCCAGGTTGAGCCCGTCAGCGACCCAACCGCCCAGCGCCTCGGCCAACCTTTCCGCGACGCTCACCCCCTTGCCGGGCTTCCGGGGGCAGCCGCACCCAGCATGAACCAATCATACCATGCGCTGATTCAAATCAGGAAGATCTTACACATAGAAGTTTTGTAGGACCTTAGTCCCATGTATGGGAAAAGAAAACCGCCGGCAACAACTGCCGGCGGCCCTTCGTGGATTGCTGTACTACTTGAGCCGTTCCATCCCTGCAAAGGTCCGGCCAGGGGAGAGGATCGTCAGGACCTCCTCATCCTCCGGCTTCAGCTTGCCCGTGATCATGTGGGCCAGCAGTTCGCCGACGCCGGGGCCCAGCATATAGCCCTGGCCGCACATGCCGACAGCCTGAATCAGCCCTTCGACTTCACGCGCCTGGCCGACGATGGGAGAGCCGTCCGGGGTCATCGGGTACATCCCGCGCCACGTCCGGCGCACACGGATATTCGCCAGCCTGGGCATCAGGTCGACCATGCGGCGGGCGACCATGGGCAGAAACTCGCTGGTCTCACTGCGGTCCGTGCCCCAAATGGACGGCGACGGAGTAATGCAGAAAATGATCTGCCCGGTCTTGTGCTGGTAGAAGTAGTAGTTGGCGCTGCCTGCCGCCGGGCGGATGTCGACGATCATCGGGTCGAGGAACCGGGCCACGGGCTCGGTGATGGCGGCTTCGTGCAGGTCCGGCCGCACCGGTACGTCAATGCCGGCCATCAGGCTGACATCCCGTGCCCACGCACCGGCTGCGTTGACGACGAAGTCCGCGTAGTACTGCCCCTTGTCCGTCCGCACGCCTTTGATCTTCCCGCCCTCGATGATCATGCCCGTAGGCATCTCGCTGCAGCGGAACTCGGCACCGAACTTGACGGCCTGCCTCCAGAACGCGTGAGAGCTCAGCATGGGCGAAGCCGAGCCGTCGTCGGGGGAGAAGGTGCCGCCAATCAGTCCGTCGGGATTCAGGTCGGGCATGAGCCACAGGTATTCGTCGCGGTCATACCAGTTGATGTTCAGGCCGTACCCCTTCTGAATCACCAGCAGATCCTTCAGGATCTTCTCTTCACGCGGCGTGTAAGCCACGAAGGCATAGCCGCCCTTAACCCACTCGATATCATCGCCGTACATGTGCTCCCAGTGTGCGAAGGTCTCAATGGAGCGAAGGCACAGCCGGATCTTGGCCGGGTCGGAATGCGTGGCCCGAATGCCGCCGATGGCGGCCTTATTGGAGCCCTGGCCCACGGACGGGGCCGGGTCGATCACCAGGACTTTTAGACCGTCTCGGGCCATGGAGAAGGCGGCGGGCGTGCCGACGCTGCCGGCGCCGAGGATGATCACGTCAAAACCGCTACTCATGGTCGTCCCCCTCCCCCATGCCGGCGAAGACGCCGAGCGGAATCTCCACGAATAACGGGCGTGGCACGTTCGGCACCACTTCGCTCATGGGCACGCCTTCCTCCCGGAAGAGCCGCATGATCAGCGGGCCGCAGTTCTTGCCGCCGCAGGCGCCCATGGTCGAGCGGGTCACGACTTTGAGCTGGTTGATGTCGCGGTAGCCTTCACGAATCAGCGCGCGAATCTCGCCGGCAGTCACGCGGCCGCACCGGCAGACGATGGCGTCATCTTCCATGCGCGCCACGCTCTGCTCCAGGGCGGAGGTCACTTCGGGCTTCTGCACCCGGATGCCGGCAATCCGCTTGGCGAACGCCTTCGGGGCCTTCATGCGGACGGCGATGGTCCGGTCGTACGCCTTCAGGGCCCGCACGGCGGTGACGGGCACATCGCACAGTTCTTTGCCTTCGGTGTCCAGCACGGTGACGATATCACCGACGCGGATGTTGTCCTTCAGGAACTCATAGGACGCGGTCACTTCGGGGAAGTCGGGGTCCTTGCGGTAGTCGACCATGGTGATCGCGAGGCCCGGGCAGGTGGTGACGCACTTCTCGCAGCCGCCGCAGGACTTGCCGGTGGGGCCGGTCTGGCTAAACGCGGGCACCATGCGGATGTCGCTCTCGTCGATGCTGATCAGCCCGTTGGGGCAGGCCGACGTGCAGGGGTTGCACGGAATCTCCTGCGTGCAGTGGAAGACGGGGAAGACGCCCTGCTCCCAATCCGGAATCTGCTCGCCGAAGTTCCTGCCCGGACGGGACTTCAGAATCTCCGACATGCGGTACCAGTCGCCCGGCACCTCGCCCGCCGCGTAACCCAGCGCCTTTGCCACTTCCAGACCGCTAATCTTGCCGGAGAAGATGGCCGCCGACGCCTCTGCGATCTCTTCGGCATCACCCGCCGCGAAGACGGTCATGCCAAACTCTTTCGCTTTGAGGTAGAACTCATTGACCGGGTCCAGGCCCACGGCGATCAGGATGGTGTCGCACGCGAAAGAGCGCTCCGTGCCGGGTACCGGCCGGAACTTCTCGTCGACCCGGGCGACGGTGACCGATTCGACGGCGTCGGTGCCCTTGGCGCTGAGGATCGTATGCGATGTGTAAATGGGAACGCCCATGCGGGCCAGCTTGTCCTTGTGGACCTTGTAGCCGCCGCATTCGGGCGCCGCCTCGACCAGCCCGACGACATCAATGCCGGCCTGGAGGGCATGGTACCCGGCGATTAGGCCGACGTTGCCGCCGCCCACGATGAAGAGCCGCTGGGTGGGGCGGACGAGGTCGCGGTTGACGAGCGTCTGGAAAGCGCCGGCGCCGTAGACGCCGGGCAAGGTATTCCCCCTAAAGGTGAGGGTCTTCTCGCGGGCGCCCGTGGCAACGAGCAGAACCTGCGGCTTGACCAGCATGTACTGGTGGCCTTCCTTCAGAATACCGACCTTCCGGTCGCTGAAGACGGCGACGGCTGTGGAGTTGAGCCAGATCTCCACCGCGGGCTGCTCGCGCACCTGCTGCTCCAGCTTGGTGGCGATGTCGATGCCGCGGGTGCCGGCCCAAACGGCGTTGGTGGAGCCGAAGAAACGGTGGGTCTGCAAGACGAGCTTGCCGCCGAGGCGGTGCTTGTCGTCGACCAGGACGCAGCGGATGCCGAGACGGCCAAGCTGCGCTGCGGCTGCGAGGCCCGAAGGACCGCCGCCGATGATCAGCACGGGAATTTCGAGCTCGGGCGTGGGCGCCTTTGCCGGAGCCTGGGTGCAATAGCGGGGCAGTTCGGGCAGCCCGTCAGCCGGGGCCACGTGCATATTTTGCCTGACCAGTTCCATGCATGACTTGACGGGCATGCCATCAGCCAGGACGAGACACTGGGCGCACTGGCCATTGGCGCAGAAGATGCCCTGCGGGGCGCCGTCCTTGTGGTGGTGGCCAAAAGTCCGGATGCCGTTGGCAAACAGGGCGGAGGAGATGGTCTCCCCCTGGAGGGCTTGGAGTTCCTCTCCCTGCCAGTAGAATGACACGGGTTCACGGTGGGCGCTGGGCAGAATCGGGTGCTGATCAATCCGGTAAGTACTCATGTAGACCGCCCTGGCCTCCTTCCGATATCGGAGCGGGGAACCGATTGGATGGAAGTGACAGAAGCCATTTCGCCGTAAACACCGTAACACTTGGCAATTAGGCCTACAATCGGCTTATGAGGCCCACTTAACCCGCACCGACGCACTATCACCCGGCCGCGGCCGTAGACTTCCGGCCCAACGATTTGCGGCAGATGGGCGGAGGGCGGGCAGTACAGACGGGTAGGGCCCACAGGGTGCCTGGGGCCATCCTCCCCCGGCGGGTAGTACACGGGAACAATGGCGCGGGTATCATTAGAATCAAGGTCGGACCGAGGAGGATCGCCATGTACTGCCAGCATTGCGGTGCCCGAATCAACGAGGATGACCGGTTCTGCGGCGAATGCGGTGCGCCCGTTCAGGCCGCGCCGCCCCCGCCGCCACAGTACCCCCCGCCTCCGCAGTATCCCCCACCCCTCCAATATCCCCCGCCCCTCCAATATCCCCCACCCCTCCAATATCCCCCGCCGCCTCCCCCTCGGCGCCGGAGCAGCGGTGCCTGGGTCGGCATCCTGACGATCATCGCGCTGGCGGTGGGCGCCTACCTCATCTGGCCCACGGAATCCCCGCCCGCCACCACCGGCGGCCCGACACGCACCCTGGGCACAGCCACCTTCAAAACGCCCGCCCCGGAGAAAGTGATTCGGACCAAACAGTGGGGCTATGCGCCCGCCAACCAGGTCGTCGTCCAGCTTGCTGAAGGCGCAGCTCGCAGCGATGCGGACAAGCTTGCCGCCAGTCTGGGCGCCGCCGTAGTCGGCGAGTTCCCGTTCCTGGACCTGTACTTAGTCGAAACCAAAGGCGCCACCGAAGCAGATCTGATCAGCGCTGTCGCCGCTGCAGCAAGGACCGAGGGCGTCGCCTTGGCCGGCGCCAACAGTCTGGAGTTCTTCAAAGAGCCCGGTGTCCGCTGCAGCATGCTGGGCGACAGCCCCGCGTACGCCCAGGGCCCGGGCAGCTATCCCTACCGCATGATCGGCATGGAAGCCGCCTACAACCTGATTCGCGCCAGCGGCGTCAAGCTGAACGGCGTCCATGTGGGCGTCGTCGACAGCGCCCTGGACGCCCAATCCACGGAGATCAGGGGCAAGGTCAAGATCGCCGGCGTGGATCAGCAGGATTCTGCCACCGCCGGCCTCAACCACGGCACCCAGGTCACCCACATGGTCGCCGCCGACTGGGGCAACTCCGGGATCATGGGCGTGGCGGGCGGCCTGAGCGAACACCTCACCGTCACCGTCCGCAACGCCGGCGTCGGCAAGCCGCTCACGCCGGCCCTGCCCGACCCCAAGGACGCCGCCCAGGTGACGGTGAACGGTGCCACTTATACCTTCAACACCTTCGCCCATGTCGCGAAGCAGATCGACAGCGGTGCCACTATCATCAACTACTCGATGGGCTCGAGCAAACCGGAGCCGGCTAACCAGCTGAAGGCTCAGCTCTGGCGCCAGTTCCTCACCCGCATGGCCACTGAGCACCCCGACGTGCTCTTCGTGGCCGCCGCCGGCAACGAAGGCGGGGCGCTGGACGGCCAGAACTACAGCCTGGGCGGGCAGCCGCTGCCGAACGTGATCACCGTCGGGGCCGTCACCGCCGAAGGCAAGCGGACCAGCTTCACAAACTACGCCGCCAAAGGCGGAGAGGTGACGCTGGCGGCCCAGGGGGAGAGCGTTCCCACCGGCGTCGGCGCCGACGGTAAGCTGGTCTATAACGACGGCACCAGCTTTGCGGCGCCGCAGGTGACCGGAGCGGCAGCTGTCCTGCGGTCTATCAACCCAAAGCTCTCCGCTGCGGAGATCAAGCGGATCCTCGTCGAGACCGCCGGCACCGAAGTGGCCGTCACCGGCCGCATCACCCAGGTCGATCCGGTCCTGGGCGGCCGGGTGCTCCGGCTCGACAACGCCGTACTCCAGGTGATCAACGACGCTCGCCAGGCGCAGGGCCTGGCGCCGGTCGACCGCGCCACATTGGAAAAGCTGGCGGCTATCGACGGCAGCGCCGAGATGACCGCCCCGCAAGAGTACACGATCAAGGCGGTCATCCCGGCGACCGGTAAGAGCGGCGTCGACGTCCAGATCGAAATGCAGGGCCCTGGCTCCATCGGCGGTCTGTCGAAAAAGCACCTGGACGGCCCCGGCTCTGTCTCGTGGCCGTTCAAGTTCTTCAATGCCACCGATCAGGCCACCCTCAAGGTGACCCGCCTCGACACCGGCGCCTGCGTACGCATGCCGATCATCCAGCCGGCGGCGCCCCCGCAGCCGCCCCAGCAGCAGCCACCGCAACAGAAGCCTCCCGCCACGGGCGGCAAGAACTGCGCCGGCGTGACGCTGGCCGACATCAAAGCCAACCGGAGCAGCATCAGGGTCACCCTGTGCGCCGCGACCTGCGCCCCAATCGGCCAGCCCCTGCCGCCCGATGACCAACTGCTGAAGTGTATCCGGGCCAACGGCGGCCAATAGCCTGGCGCCCCACGGCTACCGGAGAACCAGTTCGACGACGTCGCCATCCGCCAGGACATGGCCCATCCCGACGGACTGGCCGGCAAAGCGTACGGATGGACCCGCCACCCGCGCCGCAGCCACATGCCCGATCCACGCCCGATTCAGCGCTGACACGAACTCCTCCACCGTCCCCGCGGGGCCCAGCACCACGGGCTCTGCCGCGATGCCCTTTCCCCGGGGTCTGCAATAGACCCGTTTCAGCCCGCAGAGGCTCCACACCAGGGCCTGCACCTCTTCAAGGCCCTCTCCCGCAGCGACGGAGCAACGAACCACCGGGACACCGGGCGCCAACGATGCAACCACCTCGGCCCAGCACTCCGCCGCCCCCGGCAGGTCCGCCTTCGTGCCCACCAATCCAAACGGCAGATCGATCTCCGCCTCAGCAGTCACTTCGGCAAAGACCGCCTGCGAATCCGCGACGCCCTCCGGCGTTAGCGGCGCCACGAACAGCGCCGCATCCGCCTGGCGGACGCACCCCAAGAGGGCGCGCCCCCCGCCCTTGCCATCGACGGCCCCGTCCAGGAGCCCGGGCAGGTCCACCAGTTGCACCACGGCGCCGCCCACTTTCACCATGCCGGCCACGGGCCGCAACGTCGTAAACGGATAATCGCCGACGGCGACCTGCCGGCCCGTCAGCGCCTTGAGCAGCGACGACTTGCCGGCGTTCGGCGGGCCGACCAGCACCACCTGGGCCGCCCCTTCCTTCGGCACAAAGAACTGGTCCTGATGCTTTACGCCTCTGCGACGCTGGGCTTCCTCAATGAGATCCTGCACCCACTTGCGCAGTTCCCCGTAGGGGCCCGAATAGTACCCGGGGAACTGCTTCAGTAACTCCTTCAACACGTGTATCCGATCGGTCCCCTCAATGCCGATGATCCGGCGTTTGATGATCCGCTTCATCTCCTGATGCGGAATGGGCATGCAAATCAACCTCCTTTTGCGTGAACAAAAAGGCCACGGGGACGCAGCGGCCCCCGTGGCCTTTCGCAAAAGGAAAAACCACGGGCGCCTGCGCTCCCGTGGCCATGACAAGCTGCTCGGCAGAGTTAGCCGAGAGTTGGCCGGGTTGCGGCTGCGCCGGTAAAAGGACATACTCCTCCCTTGGCAGCCGCGAAGAGTCCATGCTTGCGGCGGAGTTCGCCAAACAAGCCGGTGTTCGAATGATCCTCCGTAGCCCGACGCATGATCGTCAACCCAGTCACCTCCAATCCGGCAAACTCACGCGTATAAGTATATCAGACCAGTGCGGTTAGTGCAACGATTATGGCACCGCCGGTGGGGAAATCCCGAGGCGGCAGGTGGGGATCTGCCGCCCAGGGACCCGATTCGCTCGGCACCGGCAGTGCCATTTTCATTCTTTTTCACCCTTTGCGGCAAACCTTCCGAATGAGAACACTTCGGGACCCGCGACCTACCAAAATGGGACTGCAGACCTACGGGTGATCCGGCGCAAGCAGCTTCTGCACCGTCTGCAGATCCTGCCCCGGGACAGCCTGAACGGTCGGATTGCCATACTGGCTCCAGCGGGAGAGCACGTCGGGAATCAATGTCAGGTCGATGTCCGTCTCAACCTGGCGGGCCAGTTTGAACCCTTCGCTGGCACTCATTTCGAGGCCCCGGCGGTGCACGGCGTCCGCCAGCGCCAGCAGCACCCGGGCCGCCCGGTTCGGTCCCACATCGCCCCCTGCGCGTATGTAGGCGATCGCTTCCGCCCCGGTCATGGCGCGCCCGTCCGCCGCAATGCCCTGGGCAGCGTCGATCAGCGTGGCGACGAGGCTGTAGGGTAGGAAGACCCGGTGGTGAACCGCACGGCCGACCTGGGTTGCCAGCGCATCCTGCGCCGGGCGGGGGTGATTGCCGCCGAAGACTTGCTGCAAGTCGTCCGGCGCAGAAAACGCCACGGCCGACAGCGTGTCCTGCGACGGCGATTCTTCCAGCAGCACCACCTGTGCCGGCGCGGAAGCATCTGCCGGGTCGTACAGCCAGATCATCGTGCGCTCGGGATCGGGCGGCGGCCCCCCCTCCTTGCCCGGGGCCAGTTTGATCAGGACCAGAACAGCGACGATCAACAAAATGACGCTGGCGCCCATCCAGTAAAGAACGCGGTATGGATTCCCCTTCTTCACCCGGCCACTCCCTCTCTGAAGCAAGAGCCCCCGGCGCGCAAGTTGCCGAGGGCCGCCGTTCAGTTCTTGGCCTCACCCTGATGGTGATAAGGTATCGTAGAGTTCACCTGCGTCACCCTCCACTTGCCGGCGCCCAGGGGCGTAATCATTACGTTATGGAGCGTCTGAAAGACCTCCAGGACGTCCCGGTCTTCCACGACGGCCTCACCCCAGGCTTCCAGCGCATCCAGCGCCCGCTTGTGGCGGCGGGGAAACGAGTTCATCGCCCGCACCAGGTCAGGGTTCAGGCCGGTGGCGGATTCCATTTCCACGAGACAGTGATCGTCGCCGAAGGTGCTGCTGAGTTGCGCGTGAATCATGCCCAGAATATAGAAGGCGGTGTCGTTCTCCACCTTCCGCTGAAACTGCCGTTCCAGACCGGGGCGGTTCAGGGTGATGCGCAGGGTGATCTCCAGCTTGTCATCCATTCCGGGAGCCTCCCCCTCCTGGCGGCCAGCGATACCCATAAATTACCAGATATCACTCTCCCTGTCAACCCGTACGTTCCTATTTTGGAAAATATAGCCCTTTTCGCTGGTGGCAAATCGGCCGGGACGGTCGTACCATGCACTACTACTCTTCATTGACCCGGGTGGTTACAGTCAGCCCGCTCCTTTGCGTTATTCTACGGGGCATGACCGGCGACGGTGCCACCCCGGCGGAGGAGCGATGGGCGTGGTGCGGGTGGAGTATGGCAACGGCCGGCCACCGTGGCATATCAGGCGTACCGGCTTTCCCGCCGCGTGGCGCCTGGCGGCCGCACGGCCGCAGGGAGAACGGCCGGTCCGGGTGGCCGTGCTGGACAGCGGCATCGACCTGGGGCACCCGCTGCTGGCAGGGTATCTGGGGCCGGGCGTCAACTTGCTGCGGCCAGGGGAGCCGGCGGCGGATGAGAACGGCCACGGCACCCATGTGGCCGGCATTATCGCCCTGGCCGCGGGCGCCTGGTCGGATTGCCTGCGGGCGCCCCCTGTGGCGATCCATCCCGTCAAGATTTTCGATCAGACCGGCTACGGGCGCATCGGCGACATCGTGCGGGGGCTCTACTGGTGCATGGAGCACGAGATGGAGATCGTCAACCTCAGCTTCGGCACCGACTTGAAGACCAGCCGTGCCCTGCAGCGGGCCATCCGGGAAGTGGACCGGGCCGGCATTCTGCTGGTGGGCGCCGCGGGCAACGACGGGCGGAAGGGAAGCGTCGACTTTCCCGGGCGCTACCCGGAAGTGCTGGCTGTGGCGGCATGCACCCGTACGGACCGGCTGGCCCCGTTCTCCAGCATGGGCGAGGAGATTGGCATGATTGCGCCCGGCGCCGGGGTCATCTCCCTGGCGCCGGGCGGCGGATTCATCCGTATGAGCGGCACGTCGATGGCGGCCCCGCACGTCACTGCAGCGGCGGGTCTGCTGCTCAGCCTGGAGCGGCACCTGCGCCCGGCGGCGGTGCGGGCGCGGCTGACCGCCACCGGCGAGTGGCTGCCGATGATTCCCGGTCGAGCCCAGGGCGCGGGCATGCTGCGGGCCGACCGGGCACTGCGGGGGCGCCCTGCCCGCTGATGCGGTTACAGCGGCAGGCGCGCCTGCACCAATTCGCCCTTCTGCACGAAATTGTGCAGCTGTAGCCCCAGCAGGCGGACCTTGCGTCCTTCCCAATCGACCCGGCCGAAGACTTCGCGGGCAGCCCGCGCGATCTCGGCCGGGTTGGCCGTGGGCATGGGCAGCGTCTGGCTGCGGGTGATCTGCAGAAAATCACCGCCCTTCGGGCCGCCTTCCAAAAAGACGTTCCACTTTATCTTGACGGTGACCGTCCGGCAGGCCATATTGTGCCGTTGCAGCTCCGGCGCCAGCCGACCGGCAATCTGCTCCAGCAGGCCCGCCAGGTACGCCCGGTCGGTCTGGTCATGGGGGAAGGTCGTCTCCTCCCCCACCGACTTCATTTCGTGGTGGGTCTCCAGCGGGCGCGGGTCGATGCCCGACGCGAGCATGATCAGCTCGTCGGCCCGGCGCCCGTAGTGGCGGCGCAGCACCTCGGGGTCGTGGCGCAGGAGGTCGCCGCAGGTCGTGATGCCCAGCTGCCTGAGCGCCTGCTCGCTGGCCGGCCCCACGCCCCAGAGCTTGCGGACGGGCATGGAGGGCAGCATCTGCTGGGCCCGGTCCCAATCGACCACGGTGAAACCGTCGGGCTTGTCCATATCGGAGGCGATCTTCGCCAGGAACTTGCAGTACGAGATGCCGACAGATGCCGTGAGGCGGGTCTCACGGCGCACCGCCTCCTTGAGCGCCCTGCCGACGGCAATGGCGTCCTTGCCTGACACATCCATGAAGGCTTCATCCAACGAGAGGGGCTCGATGGTGTCGGTGAAGCGGAGCATGATCTCGCGGATCTGGCGGCTGATGGATGTGTACTTATCAAAGTGGTGATGCACAAAGATCGCCTGTGGGCACAGCCGCAGCGCTTCCCGGGACGGCATGGCGGAGCGGACGCCGTACTTGCGGGCTTCGTAGCTGCACGTGCTGACGACCCCGCGCGAGTTCGGCGACCCGCCCACGATGACAGGCTTCCCTCGGAGTGAAGGATTGTCGCGCTGCTCGACGGCGGCAAAAAAGGCATCCATGTCCATGTGAATGACCCAGAGATCTTTCCGTATGTCCATGGATGCACCTCCTCCTCAGTGTTTGTCGAGTTGGCTGACCCGCATGATGGCTCTGGCGCCGAACCTGGCGCGGATCTCATCCACCGCCTGGTCGACCTTGCGGCGCTGCTGGGGCGGTGGGGCGAGTTTAGGCTCTTCCTGGCTGAAGAGCGTGAGCTGCTTCGTTGCGGGCGCCACCGCTTCCGGGCGGCAGAAGCCCGAAACGCCCACGCCGAGCAGGCGGACGGGCTCGCCCGGCGCCACGTTCTCATCCAGCAAGGTGCAGGCCGTCTCGTAGATGACGTCGGTCAGATCGGTCGGCGCGGCCAGGGTGCGCGAGCGCATGACGTTGACAAATGACGGATAGCGGACCTGGAACTGCACGGTTTTCGCCACGAACCCGAGGGTACGGAGCCGGCGCCCGACCTGGTCGGCCAGGTCCAGCAGGACCAGCCGCTGGCCGGCCCGGTCGGCCACGTCGCGGGGAAGCGTGACGGAATGGCTGACGGATTTGGTCTCATCATCGGTGTGCGCCCGGACTGGGTCGGTGTCCTCGCCCCGGGCGGCGGCCCGCATGTGGGGGCCATAGATGCCGAAGACGCGGGAGAGCAAGGCGGGGTCGGCCTCGGCCAGTTCGCCTACCCTGTAGATGCCCAATTGCTTTAGTTTGGGCACTGTCTTCGGCCCGATGCCGTACAGGTCGCCCACCGGCAGCGGATAGACCCGCTCCCGCCAGCTCTGGGGCGTCAGGATCGTCAGTCCGTCGGGCTTTTGCAGTTCGGCGCCCATCTTTGCGACGACCTTCGTCGGCCCGATGCCGACGCTGGTGGGAATGCCGACTTCAGCGCGAATTGCGTTTTTGACCCGTCGGGCCATTTCGACCGGGTCGCCGCCGAACAGGTGGGTGCAGCCGGTCCAATCCGAATATACCTCATCTATGGAGGCGCGCTCATTGACGGGCGAGAAGCGCTCCATTACAGCGTACATCCGATCGCTATATTCGCTGAAGAGCTTGCCGTCCGGCGGGAGGATGATGATGTCGGGCCCCAGCAGGCGCCGGGCCTGGCCGAGCGGCATGCCCGCCCGGACAGGGCCCTTGGCCGCACGCCGCGCCTCATAGCTGACCGCAAAGATGACCCCGTGCCGCACGCTCGGGTCCCCGGCGACGACCACGGGCTTACCCCGCAGTTCCGGGTTCGCCGCCTGGAGGCAGGAAGCGAAAAAGCAGTTCGCGTCCACCAGGGAGATGATCCGTTCCATGGCACCACCCCTGGTTTCATCGTACACGATTCGAGACCCGGAAGCAAACATATGTTCTGTTTCCTGAGATGTAGAGGCCCGCGCTCCTGCCGGGCGCGGGCCTCGCTGCTAAAGCGGCTTGGACAGAAACAGCGCACCCCCGGCTTCCGCTACGTGGACGGTCTGCGCAAACCCCATCGCCCCGTAGATGCGCCGGGCCCGGTGGTTGTTCTCCTGGACTTCCAGCGTCAGCTTGCAGCAGCCGGTCTCCCGGGCCTTGCGCTCGACCGCCTCCAGAAGCAGGCGACCTGCGCCGTGACCCCGGTGCTCGGGCCGCACGAAGTAGTCGGAGATGTTGATCAGCGGTCGGGCGGCGAAGGTCGAGAAGCCGCGGAAGCAGACTGCGATGCCCACCGGCTCCTCGCCGGCGAAAGCAAGAAAAATCAGGGTCGTCGGGTGCTGCCGGAGCCCGGGGATCAGGTCCCCGCGGGCCTCAGCCGACAGGGGATGTCCGTCGCCCATGGGGTCCATGGAGTAGGCGTCCATCATCTCCAGGACGGCCTGTTGGTGATCAGGGCGGTTCAGGTCAACTTCTACGATTTCTGCCGACTGCATATGGAGGGTGCCTCCCCTTTCGGTTTCGGGCTGACGTAAAGTCGGGGTGCGGCGCCGGGGCCGCTGACAGGTCGCCTGCCCTCCACGGCGAATCGTCAGCTTTTTGCGGCCTGCACCCACAGACGACGTCAAGAAGCTGACGATTCACCCTCGCCATCCCGTGCCGAACCACCATTGAGCTCCAGATTCGACATGAAACGGCCATGTTCGACATGATCCGATAGCGGACAGGGACGGATCGGACGCCCCACGCCCCGGTTGTGAACGCGAATGGTCAGCGTCTTAGCGCCAACAAGCCCAAGCGACACCAAAACGTTGATTATCCAGAGTGTTTTGGCAGCCGCCAACGCGTTGGCGCCCGGTGCCCGCCGGCGATCAGAGCAACGAATGGCCGGAAGGCACCAGTCCACCTGGCGCCTTCGCCTTCAACAGCCCCTACTGCAGCCCGTTCACCAGATCCTTGAAAACCCGGCCCCGATGCTCAAAATTCTTGTACGCATCAAAACTGGCGCAGGCCGGCGACAGCACCACGTTATCGCCCGGCGCCGCCTCCCGGCGGGCCAGGGCCACCGCCTCGGCCATATCCTTAGCCCGGTGAATCACCCGGCTGTAGCCATGCCGCACCGCCGCCTCCCCGATCTTCGGGCCGGTAGGGCCGGTCAGAATCAGGGCCTTTACCTTCTCGGCCACCAGGGGCGCCATCGGATCGAAGGGAATGCCCTTATCCGACCCGCCGGCAATCAGCACAATGGGCGCCGCCAGCGTGGAGAGGCAGGCCACGGCCTCGGCGGGCGACGTCGCCTTGGAATCGTTGTACCACTTGGCTCCATCCAACTCCCGTACGGGCTCGATGCGATGCTCCACGCCCGTAAAGGTCGTCAGTACGGAACGGATGGCGTGCATGCCCGCCCCCGCCAGATAGCAGGCGGCCATGGCGGCCAGCACGTTCTCCTGGTTGTGCAGCCCGAGCAGCTTCAGCTCGCCCACCCGGAGCGTGGGAAACTCCTGGCCGTTGTAGCGCCAGACCATATCGTCTTCGCGTACGAACGCGCAGGTCGGCGTACCCGGGTCCTCCCGCCGGCTGAAGTAGACGGCCCGGGCGGGCGCCTCGCCGGCGAAGCTCCGCACGAGGTCATCATCAAAGTTCACGATGACGGAGTCGCCCGGCTTCTGGTAGCGGAATATGCTCTTCTTGGCCGATATGTACTCGTCCATATCAGCGTGGACATCCAAATGGTTGGGCGTAATGTTGGTGATCACGCTGATGTTCGGGCTCCGCTCCCCTGACAGCTGCAGCTGAAAGCTGGAGAGCTCCAGCACGACGGCGGCCGTCTCGGGAATCGACTCGGCCTGCTCGACCAGCGGCGTGCCAATGTTCCCGCCCACATACGTCTCCCGCCCGGCGGCCTTCATCATCTCGCCGATCAGGGTCGTGGTGGTGGTCTTGCCGGCACTGCCGGTGATGCCGATGATCGGCGCCTGCACGTTCTGCAGCACCAGGCCGATTTCCCCGGAGATCATGGCGCCCCGCTCCCGGGCGGCCCGAATTTCGGGCAGGTGCTTGGGGATGCCCGGCGTCAGGAAGATCAGATCAAGCTGCGCGAGCGGCTCCAGATAGCCGGCGCCCGTGGAGAGCGCCACCCCCAGCCCCCGCAGCTCCGCCGCCCGCTCTCCCAAATCCGCCTCGCTCTTGCGGTCACAGGCCGTCACGCTGGCGCCCTTGCCCAGCAAGTACCGGATCAGCGGCATGTTCGAGACGCCGATGCCCACGACTACCACATGCTTACCCGCAACGTTCAAACCGACAACCCCCAACCCTAAGACTTAGGAAAACCCGATGAGCAGCGAAAGCGCTGCCCATCGGGTCCGACCGTTGCCGTTACTGAGCTTCCCGCATCAGGGCCTCGATCCGGTTCAGGCCTTCGTCAATCCGCTCCATCGACGTGGCGTAGGAGAAGCGAATGTACTCCGGGGCGCCGAAGCCCGACCCGGGAACGACGGCAGCCCGGGCCTCTTCCAATATGACGGCCCCGAGATCATCCGAGTTCCCAATGAGCTTACCCCGAATCGTCTTGCCAAAGACGCCACTGACGTTGGGGAAGAGGTAGAAGGCGCCTTCGGGCGGCACCTTGCAGACCCAGCCGGGAATCCGGTTGATCCGCTCCAGCATGTGGGCCCGGCGGCGGTCAAACTCCTTGCGCATCATCTCGACGGGCTCCTGGGTGCCGACCAGCGCCTGAATCGCCGCCACCTGCGAAATGGAGGACGGTCCGGACGTCGACTGCGACTGCAGGTCGCTCATCGCCTTGGCGTAAATCGTCTCGGAGGCGGTGTAGCCCATGCGCCAGCCGGTCATGGCGTATGCCTTGGACATGCCGTTGACGGTGATGGTACGGGCCTTGACCTCGGGCGAGAACGAAGCGATGGATACGTGCTCCACGCCGCCGTAGATCAGCTTTTCGTACATCTCGTCGGTGACGATCATCAGATCTTGCTCGACGGCGAAGTTCGCAATGGCCTCCAGCTCCTTGCGGGTGTAAACTGCACCGGTGGGGTTGCTGGGGCTGTTCAGGTTGATGGCCCGGGTGCGGGGCGTCAGCTTCGCCTTGATCATCGCCGGCGTCATCTTGAAGCCGGTGGATTCGTCGGTATTGACCACGACCGGCACGCCGCCGGCGAGCTTCACCATTTCGGGGTAACTGACCCAGTAGGGCGCCTGGAGGATCACTTCGTCGCCGGGATCGAGCAGAACCTGGAACGCGTTGTACAGAGACTGCTTGGCGCCGTTGGAGACGACGATCTGCTCCGGCTTGTACTCGAGGCCGTTATCCTTGCGGAGCTTCTCGCAGATGGCCTTGCGCAGCGCCAGGGTGCCCGCGGCAGGCGTATACTTGGTCTGACCCTCGTTGATCGCCTTAATGCCAGCCTGCTTGATGTGATCAGGCGTGTCAAAGTCGGGCTCACCGACAGAGAAGTTGACAACATCGATTCCTTCAGCCATCATCTGCTTTGTCTTGGCGTCAATAGCCATCGTCGGCGAAGGGGACATGGCCCTTGCCCGGGCGGACAGTCGCATATGTGTGTGACTCCTTCCATGAATACGGGCCTACTGTTGCCAGTATCGGTCCCGTTTTCAAGAGTATACTCCGTGTTGCGGACGGATGAAAGGCTTGTTGCATTCTTGTGAGGTATGAAAGAAAGCCCTGCGGCCATAACCGACCGCAGGGCTTTGCCAACTCAATTTGTCCGGGTGGCGAAGAAGCGTTCCAGGGACTTGACCATCTGTTGCGCAACTTGCTCCTGATAGAGCGACTTCTTTAGCAACGCCCCTTCGATGGGATGGCTGATGAATGCCACCTCCACCAGAACCGCCGGCCCGTCGGAAGTGCGGGTGACGTACATCAGGTCGTCGTGGGCGCCCCGGTTGGTCTGCCCCAGCGCCTTCGGCAGCTCCTGCTGGATAATGCCCGCCAGGGCGGCGCTGCGCTCGCCGTTGAGGATGCCCGAGGTGTAGTACGTCTCGGTGCCGCTCCCCGAGCAGCAGTTGTTGTGGATGGAGATGAAGGCGTCCGCCTTCATTTCGTTGCCGATACGGGACCGATAGCCGAGGTCGACGTGGTTGGGGTCGTCTGAGCCCGCCATCAGGGCCGCAGGGGCCGAGCGCTGGTCGCTGATACGCGACATGTAGACGGTGGCGCCTCTGGCGGCCAGCATGGCCCGCAGCCGGAGGGCGATGGCCAGGTTGACGTCGGACTCACGGACGCCGATGGTCTTATTGCTGGCGCCGGGATCGTTCCCGCCGTGACCGGCATCAAGCACGATGACCTTGCCCGCGAGGCCGCTCTGGTAGAGGTGCAGTTCGTAGCCCGCCGCCGAACGCTTGAGGGAGAAGGGCTGGCGGGAGGCCAGCGAGAGTTGGACTCCCTTGTCGCCGGCCTGCAGCGTCATGCCTGCCGGCAGGGCGCCGCCCACGGCGCTGACGACGCCGGGCAGCTCCACGATGACATCGGGGCCGGCTACGCGAGTGCGGGGCTGTACGGGGCCGGCGACCTTGAATTCGTAAATCGTCCGGTCTGCTGCCGTGCGGGCGCTGACGCCGGTCAGCGTGGAGCGGAGGACGAGCACCATCCGGGAAGGCGATTTCTGGGTGACCTGGATTCCCGGCAGTTGTTCGAAGGCCAGGGCGACGCCGCCGGGGGTCAGGGCGAGTTCCCTGGCGCCCCCCGTGCCTACGGGCAGCGAAGCTGTGGCCGTTTCACCCGTGATCACCGGGATGACTACGGTGTTTCCATCCGTTTTTGGTTCCGCCAAAGGCTTATCGGTCGAGGTGACTTCAAGCTGCAGCACGCCCGGGCTGAGGACCGTCAGGGCGGCCTTCAACGAGCCGCCGGCGGCCGGGGCTGACGGCGCCGGGACCGACGGGGGCGGCGTCGCCGGCGCCGGGGCCGTCGGACCGGGGGTGGCCGGGGCGGGGGTTGACTGGGCCGGTCCCGTGAACAGATCGGTCTGGCCAAGGTGGACCCAGCCCGTCAGGCCGCCGGCCGTCAGCACTTTGATCCACGGGATGCTCAGGCCTTGGACTTCCAGCACTTCGCCCTTGGGCAGGGCGGCAACGTCCGCAGCGAGGTCGTTCGGCTCCTTGCGCAGGCTGGTACCGGCGTCACTGTTGACGACACGGCGCTCCACGTGCTTGCCGGTGCTCGGGGGCGGCGCCGGGGCGGGCGCCGGGGCGGGCTCAGGCGCAGGGGCAGGAGCCGGGATGGCCGGCGCCGGGCTCGGAGCGGCAGGGGGCGGGGCGGCAGGCTCCGTGTACGGGTCGGTGTAGCCTACATGGACCCAACCCCACTGGCCGCCGGTGGTCAGCACCTTGACCCACGGAATGCGCACCTCGTATAGCTCCAGAACCTCACCCTTGGGCAGGACCGTGATGATTGTGGCGAGTTCGCTGGGCTCCTTGCGCAAGTTGAGGCCGTCCGCATCGTTGACGACCCGCCGCTCCAGGTACTTGCCCCCGCTCGGCGCCGGTGCCGGTGTGGGGTTGGGAGCGGGCGCCGGAACGGGGGCACTGGCGGCACCAAGGCTGAGCGACCACGCGCCTTCTTTGAGTGCATACGCCAGCTTGCCTTCAGTCAGGGTGACTTTCGGGCCTTCAATCCAGCCGCGCTGCCCGCGCGGCGTCTCAACTTTGACCCAGCCTTCGGCTGCGTCCAAATACTTCAGTCGCTCGCCGGCCCTGACCGTGTCGACTGGGTCGAAGGCCCTGACGTTGCGGCCATAGTAGACGGTGGCGTTGGCAGCCGCAGATACCGCTTTCGGCCCGGTGGGGCGCCCGGGCAGGGCCGGCGGCAGCGGGGCCAGCGTCGGCACCGCCGAACTCGGAGCCGCCGGGGGCGGCGTCTCAGCCGGCTCAGGCGGCTTGGCAGGCGGCGGCTGTGTGGGGGGTGTGGTCGGGGGCGTCGTTGGAGGCGTCGTTGGAGGCGTCGGCGGCGGAGGCGTGGGCGGGGCCGTTCCTTCCACCCGCTTCATGAACTTGCCGTTCACCCACCCCGTGGCGCCGCTCGCCCGCTGGACTCGCCACCACTCGCCGGCGATCTCAAGCAGGCGCACCCGCTCGGCTGTCTTCAGCAGGTCAATAATCGGGCCGGACATATTCGGTTCCTTCCGGAAGTTCAAGGCGTCCGTGTCAACCACGGCATAAGCCTCTTCGTCCTCAAAGTTCACCCGGCTTACCCAACCGGCCGCCCAGGCATCAACGCCCGCTGCGGTTCGGACTTGATACCACCCGTCCTTCTCACCGATCACTTTGGCCGATACGCCGGGCGCCAGCGTGCTCAGCACCTGATACGTGGTGCCGGGCCCCGCCCGGAGGTTGAGCCCATCCTGGTCAATACTCTTCAGTGTAGCCGCCAGGCCGACGCCCGGCGTTCCCATCACGACTAACAGGGCCATTGCTGCTGCGATGCGCTTCAAGCCCCAGACACCCCTTAGCGTATACTTTAGTCAATCACTTAGACGGTGTAGCTGTTATAAGGTTTCAGGGGGTCTACACTTTTTCCCTGCAATGTTTAATACCTGGCCTTGCGGCCAGGTATCGTTCACTCTGTCTTGCCAATCACCATTCCGGCGCCCAGCGAAGCGATGACCACAAGACAAAAGAAGGCGAAAAGGTAATCACGCTCCTTGAGAAAGACGACCATGGCCACGCTGACCCGCAGAATCGGCGTCGAGACCAACACCACCAGGCCCGCCACGGTTACCGTGGCTCCGGCAGCTAACCCCAGGACCATCAGGACGATACCGGCGGCGGTCAAACCGGCCGCAACCAGGGAGCCGGTCCGCAGCAGCTTCGCCAGGATGATCTCCACCGAGTGCCCCCGGCTCTCCCGGCCCTCCGACGTCATCTGCATTACAGCCCCCACCCCTTCCAGAGCATTTGGACGGCGATGATCAGCAGGACCGGTATGAACAGCTTGCGAATGGTCGTGCCCTTGAGGCGGACCATGATGCGCGTCCCGATCAGGGCCCCGCCCAGCACGCCCAGCGCTACGGGCCCGGCCACAGCCGGACGCACGTCGCCCCGGACGAAGTAGACCACGCTGCTGGCGGCAGCGGTCACGCCGATCATGAAGTTGGATGTGGCCGTGGACGCCTTGATCGGCATCTTCATCACCTGATCCATAGCCAGCACTTTGAAAGCACCTGCGCCAATGCCCAGCAGCCCGGCGGCGGCGCCCGAGAAGAACATCAAGAAGAGGCCGGCCCACGAGCGCGTGACGTTATAGGTGACGGTCCGGTCGAGCACCTGGTCGTAATAGGCGCCGGCCAGCTGCAGCCGGCGGGAGACGGCGTCGGGCTGGACGCCTTCGGGAAGTTCGGACTTGCGTACGCGATACATTGAATAGGCCGAATAGCTCAGGAGCGCAGCAAACAGGAAGAACAGGAACCGGGCATCCAGCAGGCCGGCCAACAGGGCGCCGGCCATGGCGCCGGTTGCGGTGCCCATCTCCAGCCACATGGCCACCCGGGTGTTGGTCAGCCGGTCCTGCAGGTATGCCACCGCGGCACCTGTTGACGTCGCGATAATCGAAACGGTGCTGGCCGCCACGGCGGTGCGAAAATCAAACCCAAACAGCAGCGTCAGGACGGGCACGATAATGATGCCGCCGCCCAGTCCCATCATGGAGCCGAGAATGCCTGCCAGAACCGATAACACCAGCACGATCAACGTCGTCGTTGCACCCACGGACCTATCGCCTTCTTTTCAGTTCAACTTCATATTCGTAACGGTCCGCACGGTATAGGGTCCGGAACCAGACCAAAGGCATCCCGTCCGCCCCCATAATGACCCGAATTACCCGCAGCACCGCATCGCCCGGGGACACCCGCAGCAACTGCGCCGCCTCAGCGCGGGCCACCACGGCACCAATTCGCTGCGTGCCCCGTACGGGCGGGCGCCCGTTCTCCGTCAGAAGCTGCGCCATGCCACGGCTCTGCACCTCGGCTTCGCTCAGGTCGATGCCAAGGTCGGCCGGCAGCCAGACCTCGGAGAGCATTAACGGCAGACCGGCGACGGAGACGAGGCGGTGCAGGAACCAGCCTTGCGCCGCGGGCGCCCGGCCCAGGGCCGCAGCCACATCGACCGGCAGGGGCAGACGCTTCAGCGCCAGCACTTCCACCAGCGGGTCCAGGTGCTGCCGCTGCAGTTCCTCCAGGTGGCCGGTCAGTTCCGAAAGCGACTCGGCGATGGCCCCGGAACGTTGGGCCGCGACGAACGTGCCTTTCCCGTGGCGCCGCACCAGCAGACCCTCAGCTTCCAGGTCGGCTACGGCCTGGCGGACGGTAATGCGGCTGACCCCGAACCGCTGCATCAGTTCCCGCTCCGGGGGAATCGCCTCGCCCACCGGGTATCGCCCGCCGCCGACTTCCCGGCGCAGGGCGTCCTTGACCTGCTGATAGAGCGGCAAGGGGCTCTGTGGGTCAAGCATGTGGACTCCCCCCTTTCTCGAGGTAAAGGTTATGTTGTCATAACCACTCTAATGCATGATGGGGATGCGGACAAGTCCCAGTCTCAGCATGACAACAAATTGACGACAACATTGCTCCGATGAGCCTACAGGGGCGCGTGTTATCACGTCGAAATAATGCCGTCCAACAGGAATGATCAAGACGCCGGAAGGGGGACGTACGATGCAGGCGCCCTGGGAAGCGATTCACCGCAACGTTGAGCTCGTGCGCACCGGCTGGAACTCGTTCCACCGGGGACTGACCCCGGTCGCCGGCGTCCGGCCCGCCGTGCTGCGCTCCTGGGAACGGAGCCTGGGCGCCGGCCTCGCGCCCGGCCAGGCGTGCGGCGGAAGCGTTTGGAGCGGTGCCCGCCTTGCCGAAGCCCGCACCCTTGGCGCCGACCTGGTCGCTGCAGCCATGCCGGTCATGGATGACCTGCAGCGCCTGCTCACCGGCAGCGGCCAGGTGCTGACCCTGTGCGACGGCGCCGCCCGCGTGCTGATGGTCAGCGGCGAACCCGGCGCCCTGCGCGACGCTGAGGGCATCGGGCTGGTGCCCGGATCGGACTGGCATGAGCGCTGCTCCGGCACCAACGCCATGGGCACCGCCCTCGCCGAAGGCGCCGGCGTAACCGTTTACGCCACGGAGCATTACGTGGAACACCTGCACCACTGGTCCTGCGTGGCGGCGCCCATCCGCCACCCAGTCTCCCGGGAGATTCAGGGGATTCTCGACCTCTCCGGCCGTATCATGACGGTCAACGCCCACACGGAGATGGCCGTCACCGGCGCCGTGAGAGCGATCGAAGCACGGCTGGCCTTTCTTGAGGCGACGCACCGGCACGCCCTGATGGAGGCCTTCGCAGACCGGCTCTCCGAAGCCCGGCAGGCGGTGCTCTGCGTGGTAGACCGGTTCGGCTTCCTCCTCCGCACCGCCGGCCGGGAACTGCCGCAGGCGCCGGACCGGGACTTCTGGCGCCGGGCCATGGCTCAGGTCTGCCGGACCGGCTCGGAGCACCGGGCTGAATTTGAGCAGCCCGACGGGCGCCGGGCGATGGCGCTTTTCCGACCGGTCGAGCAGAACGGCTGCGTCATCGGGGCGCTGGTAGAAGTCTGCCGTCCGGTGTCCAGCGCGGCCGCCGCCGCGCCGGTGCTCACCGCCGAAGGCCTGGTCGGGTCCAACGCCTCCTGGCGCTCGGCGCTGGAGCGGGCAGCCAAAGTGGCCAGGCTGGAGTCGACGGTGCTGATCACCGGCGAAACGGGCACCGGCAAGGAAGTGCTGGCCCGGGCCATCCACCGGGCGAGCCCGCGGGCCGCCGGCCCGTTTGTGGCCATCAACTGCGGCGCCATCGCACCGCACCTCGTTAGCAGCGAGCTCTTCGGGTACGTGGGCGGCGCCTTCACGGGCGCCAACCCCAAAGGCGCCACCGGCAAAGTGGAGGCCGCACAAGGCGGGACGCTCTTCCTGGACGAAGTGGGCGAACTGCCCCCGGAAGCACAGGTCTCCCTGCTGCGGGTCCTCCAGGAGCGGGAAGTCGTCCGGATCGGCAGCCACCGGCCTACTCCTGTCAACGTCCGGATTGTCGCTGCGACTAATCGGGACCTGTCCGAGCTCGCAGGGAAGGGCGCTTTCCGGCAGGACCTCTTCTTCCGCCTCAGCGTGGTGCCCTTGCGGCTCCCGCCCCTGCGGGAGCGCCGGGAAGATATCCTGCCGCTGGTCGAATTCGGCTTTCGGCGGCTCGGCGCTGAGGCACCGGCACTCAGCCTTGCGTCCTGCGAACGGCTGACGGCCTATGAATGGCCCGGCAACGTGCGGGAGCTGCTGAACCTGGTGGAGCAGGCCGCAGCCCTCGATGAGGACCCGGCGGACCTGCTGCCCCTGGCGCCGCTTTCGGCAACGGGAAGCGCCGGCCTGGGCGATGCGGGTGAGGAGGAGCGCATCCGCCGGGCGCTGCATTCGGCCGGCGGCAACGCCGCAGCTGCGGCCCGCATGCTGGGCATGAGCCGCTCCACGCTCTACCGCAAGCTTGAACTGTACGAGATCCGGCTGGGCAGGCAGATCAGATGAGACACGTGTCCGATACACCTGTGTCACGAAAGACACCGGGCAGAGCGAATCTGCCCGGTTTTTGCACCCTCCCGCCTTGGCACGGAAGTTGCGTGAACGAGGTGGCACCACTCACTGGAGGTATGTCACCATGCAGCTCGGCGGATATGCGAACCACCTGGCGCACATCGACCTGACGAAGGGCACCGTCGCCTACTCCCCCATAGCTAGGGACCTGGCCCGCAAGTACATCGGCGGCCGCGGCCTCGGCGTCAAGTTTGTCTTCGACAACGGCCCGCAGGTCGAGGCGCTCTCCCCCGACAACTTGCTCTGCTTCATGAACGGCCCGGTCACCGGCTCGCCCGTCAGCATGTCCGGCCGCCTGGCGGTGGTGACCAAGTCGCCCCTCACCGGTACCGTCACGGACTCGCACATGGGCGGCTTTGCGGCGGCCCGCCTGCGCTGGGCCGGCTTTGACGGCCTGCTGGTCAAGGGTCGCGCCGCCGCACCGACCTACCTGGTCGCAGAGAACGGCACCGTCACCCTGCACGATGCCTCGGGCATCTGGGGCCTCGGCGTGCGGGCCACCGTCCGTGCCCTGCGGGAAAAGCACGGCAAGGACGCCAGCGTCCTGGCCATCGGCCCCGCCGGCGAGCGGCTGGTCCGCTTTGCCGCCTGGATGAACGAAGACGACCGGGCTTCGGGCCGTGGCGGCACGGGCGCCGTGGGCGGTGCGAAGAACCTGAAGGCCATCGTCATCATCGGCGACCGGAAGAGCCAGCCCAAGCCGGCGGATGCGCGCAAGGCAGAGTTCGACGCCGCCCAGAAGACCGGTCTCAAAGCGATCATGGAAGGCGGCCTGACGGCCCCGAACAAGGGCGGCCTCTCTGTCTACGGCACCAACGTGCTGACCAATATCCTCAACGAGGCTGGCGCGTTCCCTTCCTTCAACGGCCGGCAGAGCCACTTCGAGAAGGGCTATGAGATCAGCGGCGAAGCGTTCAAGGAGCATCTGGTTGTCAAGGAGCCGGTCTGCCACGCCTGCCCCGTCGCCTGCAAGAAGGAGCTTGAGGTCAAGGAAGGCCGCTGGAAGGTCCGCACCGAGTCGATGGAGTACGAGACGGCCTGGAGCCTTGGCGCCATGTGCGGCCTGTCAGATCGTGAGCCCATGGCCTACATGCTCGACCAGTGCAACGATTACGGCCTGGACACCATCGAAATGGGCGTCACGCTGGCGATGGTCATGGAAGCCTCCGAACTGAAGCTCACCGATGAGGTCGTCAATTGGGGCGACGCCGAGAAGATGTCCGCCCTGATCCGGGCGACCGCCTACCGGGAAGGCCTGGGCGACACACTGGCGCTGGGCGCTTACGGCGCCGCCGTCAAGCTCGGCAACCCCGACATCGCCATGTCGGTCAAGGGCCAGGCGATTCCGGCCTACGACCCCCGCGGCGTCCAGGGCATCGGCCTGGGCTACGCGACGTCCAACCGGGGCGGCTGCCACGTGCGCGGCTACACCATCGCTTCGGAAATCGCCGGCATCCCCTTCGCCACGGACCGGACGGTCACCGAAGGCAAGGCGAGCCTGCTGAAGATCTTCCAGGACCTCTTCGCCTTCACCGATTCCATGGACGTCTGCAAGTTCGCCACCTTCTCCGAAGGCGCCGGCGAGTTCGCCGCCCAGGTCGCTGCCCTGACCGGCATGGCCATCACTCCGGAAGAAGCGATGAAGATCGGCGAGCGGATCTACAACCTGGAGCGGTACTACAACAACCAAAACGGCTTCAGCGGCAAGGATGACGTGCTGCCCAAGCGGTTCCTCACCCTGCCGGCCACCGGTAACAGCGCCGGCATGGTTTCGCAGCTTCCCGTCATGCTGAAGGAATACTACGAGCTGCGGGGCTGGGTTGACGGCGTCGTCACCGAGGCCAAACTGAAGGAGCTGGAGATCATCTAGCATGAAGATCAAGCTGTTCGCCAACCTGCGGGCGCATGCGAAGGACGGTCTGGTACACCTGACCCTGCCAAGCGGCGCCGCCGTCAGCGATGCCCTTGCGCATCTCTTCGACCGGATCCCGGCGTTGGCGGAGCACGTGGTCGACCCGGGGACGGGGGAACTGCTGCCGTATGTGAACATCATGCTGCGCGGCCGGCTGATTCGGGACCTGGAGGGCCTGCAGACAAAGGTAGACGACAGCGATGAGCTGGCGATCTTCCCGCCCATCGCAGGGGGATGAACGGGAACGGGGGAGGCGTGTGGCCTCCCTCGTTTTTTGTTCGCTATCGGACTGCGGCGATCTCGCGTACTGCATCCGGATTCTCCAGGGCCGACAGGTCCCCCGGCTCCTTGCCCAGATACGCCGCCTTGATCACCCGGCGCATGATTTTGGCGTTCCGGGTCTTGGGGAGGGCGCCCACGAACTTGATCTCTTCCGGCGCCAGGGGCTTGCCCATGGCGGCGGCGACCAGGTCCTTCAGCTCCTTCGCCAGGGCCGGGCCTGGCGCCCCTCCGGACTTCAGCACGGCGAAGCAGACGACGGCCTCGCCCTTGATTTCGTGGGGAACGCTGATGGCCGCTGCTTCCGCCACCGCCGGGTGCGAAACCAGCACCGACTCGAACTCCGCCGGCCCCACTCGCTTGCCCGCAATCTTGATGGTGTCATCCGACCGGCCGTGGATGTACCAGAAGCCGTCTTCATCCACTGACGCCCAGTCGCCATGCACCCAGACGCCCGGGAACCGACTCCAGTAGGCGTCCACGTAGCGTTCCGGCGCCTGCCAGAAGCCACGGGTCATGCCGACCCAGGGGACGGTCAGGGCCAGTTCGCCCACCGTGCCCTGTGGCACAGGCTGCCCCTGCTCGTCGAGAATGGCCACGCCCATGCCGGGAATCGCCGTGTTGAAAGAGCAGGGCTTGAGCGGCCGCGTCACCACGCAGCCCAGTATGCCGCCGGACGTCTCCGTGCCGCCGGAGTAGTTGATGATGGGGCACCGTCCCCCGCCGACGTGCCGGAAAAACCAGAGATACGGATCGGGATTCCAGGGCTCCCCGGTGCCGCCGAGGATGCGCAGGCTGCTCAGGTCGCGCCCTACGGGCCAGTGCTCCCCGTGGGGCGCCAGCGCCCGGATGACCGTGGGCGAAAGCCCCAGGTGCGTGATGCCGTGCTGCTCCACCGCCGCCCAAATGCGGTCCGGCTGGGGAAAATCCGGTGCGCCGTCGTACAGGAACATGGTGGAGCCGAGCATCAGCGTGCCGAAAATCAACCAGGGTCCCATCATCCAGCCCAGGTCGGTGAACCACATGACCACGTCCTGCCCGCACACGTCGAAGCAGTGGGCCATATCCTGGGCCGCCTTGAGCGGGAAGCCGCAGTGAACGTGGACCGCCCCCTTGGGGCGCCCCGTCGTTCCCGACGTGTAGATGATCATAAACGGATCTTCCGGGTCGAGCCGCTCCGTGGCAAATGTGCGCGGCTGCCCGTCCGTCAGGTCGTGGTACCAGATGTCGCGCCCTTCGTGCCAGGCGGTGAAGTTTCCCAGGCGCCGGACCACCACGACCCGCTCCACCGACGGCGCCAGGGCGACCGCCTCGTCGGCGGCGGCCTTCATGTTGACCGTCTTGCCGCGCCGGGTAAAGCCGTCGGCGGTGATCAGGACCCTGACGCCGGCATCATCCAGCCGGCTGCCTGCCGCCTGCGGGGCAAAACCGGAGAAAATCGGCGTGAAGACGGCGCCCAGTTTGGCCACCGCCATGATCGCCGCCACCGCCTCGGGCACCAGCGGCAGGAAGATGCCGACCCGGTCGCCCTTCCCGATGCCCAGCGACCTGAGCCCGAGGGCCAGGCGATTTGATTCCGCCTGGAGTTCCCGGTAGGTCCACTTGCGGACCTGGCCATCCTCCCCTTCGTAGATCACGGCGAGCTTATTGCGCAGGCTGCCCGCGGCGTGCTTGTCAACGCAGTCGTGGGCCAGGTTCATGCGGGCGCCCCGGAACCACCGCGCCCAGGGCGTGCCGCCCGCCAGGTCCAGCGTCTGCTGCGGCGGCTCGTACCAATCAATGCCGATGTCGCAAGCCACCTGCTCCCAGAACCAGGACGGGTCAGCCGCCGCCCTCGCGAGCAAGGCGTCGAGATCCGCCAGGCCGCAGCGCTCCAAAAAGCGGGTGATGCGGGCGCCCGCCACCTGCTCCCGTGTGGGCCGCCAGACAATTTCCGCCACGCTCCTCCACCCCCTGTCTCTTCCCTATGAAGATCACCATCTCCTGATCCCAGAAACGGAAACGGATGGCGCTGTGTTCGGTATAGTGCCCGCCGAACACAGGAGCCGGGCCCCGCTCCGCGGGACCCGGCTCCTGGTGCTAAAGTATTTCGCTATCGGTTTCCATACAAGGTGGGACGGGGGCCGGGAGGGCAACCATCAGCGCAGGCAGGTTCCATTAGCTCAGGGTTCTTGGCATCATCAGAAGCGGAGCCGGCAAACGCTGCGGGGACCATCAAAAGGGCAACCAGAATCACCAACAGCATCCCTATCAGCCGGACATGGCGCATGCGCTAGCCTCCCCAATCCGCTGCATGGTAGAGTTGATTCTGGAAAATGTAGGGAAAAGCCTGCCAATTTGATGGCACACATCTGATTCAGCCCGCGGTGAAGTACCATCCATCCCAGGAAGATGCATACCTGCTTTGCCGCACTTTGAACGTTGCCGTCCATGTGACTATTCCAGTAAACTACTTACACAAAACGTAGTATCGGTGGGGATGAAAAAGATGTCGGTGGTCATGCGAAAGAAGCGGCCGCGCAGCTTCTTTCGCATTCTTGTCTCAATGCTGGCGTGGCTGCTGGTCCTGGCGACGGCAGCCGCAGGCGTGCTCTGGTGGTTCGGCCCGGACCTCGTCGCACCGCGGGAAGACTTTGAGCAGGGCCCGGGCGGCGTTGTGGCATACATCAGCCTCTCCAATCAGCTCCGCAGCCAATCCGAGCAGTTTTGGTCCGGCCAGGATGTCGATTTTGTGGTGAATGAAGCGGAGTTCAGCGGCATGGTCGCCTCCGCCCTGCTGTCGAACCGGCAGCCCGACAGTCCCATCCGCAAAGTGCGCGCCTACCTGCCGGAAGGGGAACTTCAGATTGACATGATTCTGCGGCTGCCTTACCCGCAGGTGCCGGAGAAGTTCCGCAACCGTCCCGTCGGCCTGACCGTAGACCTGCAGCCGGCGGTCAGCGAACGGGGGCAGGTCGAGTTTCTGATTACCCATGCCAAGGTTGGGCGGATTCCCGTCCCCGTCAGCCTGATCAAATGGGCAGGGCGGCGTACCCAACTGGATATCCCCTGGTTTGACGCAAAAACGGCGTCGATTCAGCTGCCCGTCAGCGAAATGATTACCAGCAACTACGGCCGGAACATCGTCATCAAGGAGTTCACATCGTCCGGGGGAAAGCTCTCCCTCGTCATGGCGATGCGAAAGCAGTAAGTCGCCGAGCTCAGACGAGCCCGGCGCTTTTTTCGCTTTCTTTCAACTCCGCCCGCAGCCGCAGCAGGGCTTCATCTTTTGCCTTGCACTCCAGCATGACATCCAGGTCCAGATGGCCGATCCGCTCCAGACAGGCGGTGAACTCCCCCGCGTCGATGTTGTCGGCATGGGACCGGGAGCGGGCGCCGTCCCTGGGGCTGGAGAAGTGCACCTTGGGCCGGATGGGGCCCCAGGTCGGCAGGATCCGCTCCAGCCAGGGGAACCAGTCGTCGTCGCGCAGCACCCGGTGGTGGTGGATATCGAGGACCATCGGGCGCCGGACGGCCATGGCGATGGCCAGCACTTCCGCAGTGTCCCACGTAGTGTCGTCGTTCTCCACCCAGAGACGCCGGGCGACGTGATCAGGCAGTTCGCCGAAGTGCGCCACGAACCGGGCCGCGGCCGCCACCTTGTCGCCGTAGGCGCCGCCAATGTGCAGCACCATGCCTGACGCCGGCCCCGCCTCCATCAGGTCCAGAACCCGAGCGTGGTAAGCCAAGTCCTCCACCGCTTTCGCGACCACAGCCGGCTCCCGGGCGTTCAGCACCGTGTACTGCCCGGGGTGCATCGTGAGCCGAGCCCCGGTCTCCCGGGCCGCGGCGGCGCACGCAGCGAACTCCGGGGCCAGGTCTTCCGCCCAATTCCACTCCGCCGCCACCGGGTGGGTGGCCAGGGGGATCAGTTCCGATGTGATCCGGTACAGGCGGATTTCCCGCTCGGCGTTCCACCGCAGAATCGCTTCCACCGTCTTCAGGTTGTTGCGCCCCACCTGATATAAATGTGCCCGCCGCTCCCTGGGCTCCATCGTCGAGAGCCGTTTGGCGGTGAGCGCCTTGAAGCGGGGGCCTGTCTCTTCCTGCTGCAGGCTCAAGTTGATACACGCATACCCCAGTCGGATACTCAGCAGCAGCCCCTCCTCAGGCCAGTAGCCCCCGGCGCAGGGCCTCGGCCACGGCCGCGGCCCGGCTGGAGCACCCGAGCTTTGCGAACAGCACATTCATGTGCCTGCGTACCGTCCGCTCGCTCAAGTAGAGCCCCGCCCCGATCTCTCCGTAGGATGCCCCGTCTGCCAGCATCCGCAGCATGCGCAGCTCCTGGTCGGTGGGCTCGGCCGCCCCGGGCCGCGCCAACTTGCCGGCCAGCGCGGGGTGGAGCACTACGCCGCCGGCTGCGGCAGCCCGCACGGCGGCGACAATCTCCTGGAACGAGGCGCTCTTGGGAATGTAGCCGCTTACCCCCAGCTCCAGGGCCGAGCGTACGAGGGCGACATCTTCATAGGTGGACAGCACGAGCACGGCGGGCGGGTGGGGCGTGGCCAGCATCCGGCGGGCGGCCTCCAGCCCGCTGCCATCGGGCAGCTTCAAATCGAGCAGCACCACGTCGGGGCGCCGCTCCGCAGCAAGCGCTGTCGCCTCCGCCACCGTGCCCGCCTCACCGGCCACGGTCAGCCCCGGTTCGCTTTCCACCAGCTGGCGCAGCCCTTCCCGCACCACGGTCTGATCTTCCACCAATAAGAGCCGGAGGGTCTCCATCTGACACCGCCTCCTGCTATGATCATAACAGGAGGCGATGGCCATGCGCGTACCCGTCGAAAACGCGGCCCAGATGATCTGGGGCGCCCTGCTGATCATCTACCTGCTCGGAGCGGGGCGCCTGGAGTTCCGCACCTGGCCGGTCGCCCTTGTCTTCGGGCTGAGCGGGGCCGCGGCTGTACTGGAACTGCCTCTGCGCCGCCGGGAGTGGCGGGCCCTCCACTTCTATGACTCGATCATCTGGACGGTCCTGCTGGCTGCCATGGTTGCCGTGACCGGCGGGCGGAGCTCCGAGTCCTGGCCGGCCTATATCATGATGTCGCTCACCGCTCCCGCGTTGGGGCGCCCCGTGCTGCACTATGGTCTGCTTGGCCTCAATGCGGCGGTTTACGCCGCCATATACGCCGTCGTCAACCCGGACGGCGTCCCGGCTGTACCGGCGCTGGTCGCGCTGCGCATCGGCCTCTTCTTTCTGGTCACGTACGTCGTCGACCGCTCGATGGAGCGGGAGCGGGCAGCGCACCGGGGCCGGGTCGCCGAGCTGGTCAACGCCCGCGACGCCGAGCGGCGGCGCATCGCCGGCGAAGTACACGACTGGCTGGGCGCCGGCATTGTGGCGCCCATGCGCAAACTTGAGCTGTCCTTGCGCACCGCCGATCCCACCGCGGCCGCCGCGAAAGTGCGCGAAGCGGCCGAAGCCCTGCGCCGCTCCACGGGCGAACTGCGGCGCATTATGGAGCAGCTTCACCCCCACCTGCTGGAGCAAATGGGGGTGACGGAAGCGCTGCAGGCGTATTGCACGGCCTGGGAGGCGGAGCAGGGGCTGACCGTCACGTTTGAAGGCGGCGGCGCCGTGGTCAGCGAACCCCCGCCCAACGTGGCCCTGGCGGCATACCGCATCTGTCAGGAGGCGCTGAACAACATTGCCGGGCATGCGCAGGCCCGCACGGTGCACGTGAACCTCTCCGTACAGGAGAAAAGCCTCGTCCTTATCATCGAAGATGAAGGACAAGGCTTCGCAAAAGCGCGCCCCGGCGGCCGGGGCCTGCAGGGCATGAAAGAGCGGGCGGAGACCTGCGGGGGAACCCTGGCCGTACGGTCTGTCCCCGGCCACGGCACCACGGTCACCGCTACCCTGAAATGGTCTTGAGGTCATTAAACAGGTATTCCCGCTCCTGGGCGCCGGGGATCTGACTGCCGATCTCCCAGGCCTGACCCAGGTGATACGCCTGTGCGTGGTCGTCGCCGAGAATCATGGCCGCCCGGGCCAGGGCTTCGTGCGCGTAGGCCAGGTCGAAGGGCCCGAAATCGTCCATCTCGCACAAGTTCAGGCAGACCATGGCATGGTTGAAGGCGTTCTGCCCTTCCCCAATAATCGCCCAGACCCGGGAGATCTGCCAGTGCGACCTGGCCAGGTTCAAGGGTGTGCCGATTTCGCCCCAGTGATAGAGCGAGGCATAGGCCATGGCGATCATCTTGTGGGTCTCTTCCGGGGTGCGGCCGATCTTCTCCATCAAACCCCAGGTGCCGTTGAAACAGTCCGCCGCAAACTTCTTGTGCATCTGCTCGAGCTCCACAGACAGCCTCCTTACGGTTTCTTCAGCAGCGGTTCCAGTACGGTCATCACGTTTTTCACTACATAGGCATACCCCTCGGCGGTGGGATGAATCCCATCCATCTGGTTCAGACTCGGTTTGGCAGCCACGCCGTCGAGGAAGAATGGAATGAGCGGAAGGTCATGCTGCTTGGCCAGGTCGACGTATGACTGCCGGAAGGCCTCCGTATACTCCGGCCCGTAATTGGGCGGAATCTGCATGCCCGCCAGCACCACCTGGACTTGCAGCTTCTGCAACTCCTCGATCATCTTCTGCAGGTTGGCTTTCATAACGTCGATTTTCATGCCCTGAAGGGCGTCGTTGGGACCCAACTCCAAAATGACGATCTCCGGCTTGTGGTTCAAGACAGACTCCAGGCGCGTCACACCGCCCGCCGTGGTGTCGCCGGATATGCCCGCATTCACTACCCGGTATTTGTACCCGAGCCGGTCCAGCTCCGCCTGCAGTTGGCTCGGATAGTTGCTGTCAAACGGGACGCCCTGGCCCGCCGTCAGGCTGTCGCCGAACGCAACAATGACCGGCCAGCCCGTGCGGTCTATACTCGATGTAGGCGAAGCCACCGTCGGCCTGATCGCCGGCCTGGTCGGGACAGCCTGCTTCTTGCCGCTGCAGCCGGCCATGCCTACAAGGGCGGCAAGCACGACTAAACAGGTATACAGGATGAACCGATTCCGCACGTTCAACTCCCTCACTTTCTGCTTGAAATTGTACCACACCGACGGTCAAGCCGCCGGTGGAGCTTTTTTCGCTCGGAGGAATGACCGGCCTATGCTGAGACTGTCTGGTGTTTATAAGACGCTGCAGAGCGGCGATCGGATGTTGGAAATCTTGAAGCCGACGGATTTACATGTGCCGAAGGGACAGGCGCTAGCGATCATGGGTCCGTCCGGCAGCGGCAAGTCAACGCTGCTGGGGCTGATCGCCGGGCTGGACAATCCGAGCGGCGGCTCGATTAAAGTCGAGGGCGAGGAGATCACGGGCCTGAATGAAGATGCCCTGGCGCTGCTGCGCGGCCGGAAAATCGGCATCGTCTTTCAATCCTTCAACCTGATCCCCAACCTGACGGCCCGGGAGAACATCGCCCTGCCGATGGAGCTCTCGGATCAATTCACCGGCGATCCTACTGAACGGTCGCAGGAGCTGCTGGAGGCGGTCGGCCTGTCCGAGCGGGGCCACCACTATCCCGTGCAGCTCTCGGGCGGCGAGCAGCAGCGGGTCGCCCTGGCCCGGGCCTTCGCCCCCCGCCCCGCCATGCTTTTGGCGGACGAGCCCACGGGCAACCTGGATTCGGCCACTGGGCACCATATCATCGACCTGCTGCTGAAGCTGAACCGGGAGCAGGGGACGACGCTGGTGATGGTCACCCACGACCCGGGCCTGGCAGCGCGGGCAGATCGCATCGTCCACCTGCGCGACGGGCGCATCGTCAAAGATGAAATGGTGGCGCAAGCCGTGGGAGGGGGCCGGCGCCCGTGAAGTTCTTTCCCCTGCGCATGGCCATGCGGGAGCTGCGGCGGGGCAAGCGGAAGTTCATCTTCTTCGTGCTCTGCATTGCGATCGGCGTGGCGGGGCTGGTCGGCGTAAAGGGGTTCAATGCCTCCATTCAGGAGGCGATGCTCCAGGAAGCCCGCCCGCTCATGGCCGCGGACATGACGCTCAGTACCGGGCGGACGATCACGCCCGAGCAGGATCAGTTCATTGCGGCAACTGCGGCAGAGCGGGGCATTCAGGTCGCCCGGGTGACCGAGACGACCTCCATGGCCCTGACGGCAGACAAGCAGTCCTTCCGGCTGGTCGAAGTGAAGGCGGTCGAACTGGGCTACCCGTTCTACGGCAACCTGGAAGTCGAGCCGCCGGGCGCCCGCCTGACCGACGATACGGCCTGGGTCGGCGCCGACCTGCTCGATCAGCTTGGGCTCCAAGTCGGCGATCAGATCAGCGTCGGCAGGGCGATGTTCACCATCAGCGGGCTCATTCTCAAGGAGCCGGACCGGGTGACGGCGGGCTTCTCCATGGGGCCGCGGGTGATGATCACCGCCGGCGGCCTGGCGAAGGCCGAACTGATCCAGCTGGGCAGCCGGGCGCGGTTCAAGTATCTCTTCAAACTGGCTGACGACACTCAGGTGGAACAGCTGCGGGCGGATCTCAAAGAAGCGTTCAAGGAGCAGCGCCCGTCCATTGCGGACTTCCGGGAAGCGAACCCGCAGGTCAAGCGGTTTCTCGACCGCATGACCGACTTTCTCTCCCTGGTCTCGCTGGTGGCGCTGCTGGTGGGCGGGCTCGGCGTCGCGAACGCCACCCGCGCCTTCCTGCAGCAGAAGCTCGATTCGATCGCCATCATGAAATGCGTGGGCGGCACCAACCGCAAGATCCTGCTGATCTACCTGACGCAGATGCTGCTGCTGAGCCTTGCCGGCAGCGCCCTGGGCGTTCTGCTGGGCTACACCGTTCAACTGGTCATGCCGCAGGTGGTCGGCCCCATCGTCAACCTGACCATCGAGCTGCATTTACAGCCTATCGTAGCGCTGCAGGGTCTGGCTGTGGGCTTGGTCACATCGGTGCTCTTTACGCTGCTGCCGCTTTCGGCGATTGCGGATATCAAGCCGGGCCTGGTCTTCCGCCGGGAGATGGCGGAAAGCCGCCCCGCACCTACGGCGGCACGGCGCATCCGCACGGCGGCGCTCCTGGGCGCCATCGGCCTGGGGCTCGTGCTGGTCTCCGCCTGGATGTCCGGCTCGCTCAAGTGGGGCCTCTGGTTCATGGGCGGGCTGGCCGGTTCGGTCCTGCTGCTGCTGGGCGCCGCGTGGCTGGTCGTCCGATCGCTCAAGCTGATTCGGGTCCCCCGCGCCTGGATCTCCGTGCGGCAAGGGCTGGCGAGCCTGTACCGGCCCGGCAGCCAGGCGGGCGCCATCGTGCTCGCCCTGGGCATCGGCATCACCATGGTACTGGCCGTCTATCTGCTGCAGAAAGGGTTGATGAACGAAGTCAGCATCACGGTGCCGAAGGGGGCGCCGAACATGGTCTTCATCAACCTGCAGGCCCCGGATGCCGAGGCATTCCACGCACTGCTGCAGCAGCATCCGGGCGTGGCAAAGGCGCCGGCGCCCACGGCCATCGTCCGGGGCCGCCTGGTGACGATCGATGGCAAGACCCGGGACGAGATGAATTTGAGCGAAGAGGAAGCCCGGTGGTTCAACTTCCAGTTCCAGACGACCTACACCAGGGCGATCCCCGAAGGGGATATCGTGATTGAAGGCCCCTGGTGGACGGAGGCCGATTGGACGAAGGAGCCCCTGGTCTCCATCGAGCGGGAAGCGGCAGAGCGGCTGCATATGACGGTCGGCTCCGTGGTCGAAATGGATCTGGAAGGCGGCACGCCGATTCGGGCGCGGGTCTTCAACATCCGCAAAACGACGGACTACCGGGCGGGGGGCGGCTTCAACTTCGTCTTCGCCCCCGGCGTGCTGGAGCAGAACGGCCGCATTACCTACTACGCCCAGGCGTCGGTCAGGCCCGGGGCTTCGCGGGACGTGCAGCGGGCGGTCGTCGCCCGGTTCCCGGGCGTCACGGTGATCGATGTGGCGGATATGCTGGCCACAGTCACGGAGATGCTGGACCGGATCAGCCTCGTGATCCGCTTCGTGGCGGGCTTCTCGGTGCTGGCGGGCCTCCTCATTCTGGCCTCTTCCATCGCCACGACGAAGTACCGGCGGACGCGGGAAGCCGTGCTGTACAAGACCCTGGGCGCCACCCGCGCCCGCGTGTGGCGCATCTTCGCAGTGGAGTACGCCGCCCTGGGCCTGATCGCCGGCTTCGTCAGCGCTTTCCTGGCGGCAGTCGCCACATGGGGCGTCATGAAATACGTGATGGAGATCGATTACGTGCCGGATGTGCGGTCGCTGGCAGTCGGGGTGCTTATCTCCCTGGTGTTGACCATCGCCGTCGGCGTACTGAGCACCATCGACGTCCTGGCAGCGAAGCCACTCCAAGTCTTGCGCGAGGAATAAACGAGGGAGTATCGCCATGCCAGGCGATACTCCCTCTCATTATGTGCAGGGATTTTACGTTCCTGGAAGAAAGTATTCTGCATGTTGATATAATGCCAGTCAGGAGGTGTGTCCATGCCCTGGCTCGATAACTTACTGGGCCGCGACAGAAGCCTCCTCTCAACGCAGCAGCGCTATCCGACCGCTTTTGCCGCCGCCGACGAGGCCGCCGCTTTCTGCCTCGAACAGCTCATGGCCGATATGCGGGCCGACGCGGGACACGCCTACCTGAGCACCGGGACGGACGGCCAGTTCCGTCTGACCACGGCCCGGGGCGAAGCGGGTCAGGCGCCCGTGGTGCTGGACCGATCGGAGATTCCGGCACAGGCGGCCGTCGTGGAACGTGCCGGCGACCGGTGGCTGACGGTGCCCTGCGGACCGCTGATGGTGCTGCGAGTGAAGCTGGTGCGGGGCGCCACCCCCCCTGCTCCCCATGTCCGGCGCAGCGAGGCCGCTGCGGCGCTGGTGGAGACTGCCCGTCAACTGGAGGAGGCACGGCAGGAACTGGAGCAGTTGAAAGCTGTTCTGACAGCTTCACGCCTCTCGGGCGAAGTGGCCCTCAAATCCCACCGGGCCCTGGAACTGCTGTTCCATATTCCCCTGCGCATTCTGGGCGCCGCCGACGGCGGCCTCGTCCTGCAAGGACGCGCTGGTGAAGGCCCGTCGCTGGCGGCTTCCGCCGGCCGGGGCGCGATTCTCACCGTGAAACTGCTGGGCGGTGCCGCACCGGCACTGCTGGGCATGCCCGAGCGGCCCGACCTGGTATCGGGTCCCGCACTCGGCGCCCTGCGCAGCGAAGGCGTGCAGGCCGTCACCCGGATTCCTGCACTGCTGCCCGGCCCGGAGGGGCGCCCGGCAGGGTGCGCCTACTACTTCCTCCAGGAAGCGACTGAAGCCGCTGCCCGCCGGGTGGCCACTTTTGCCGGTCTGAGCAGCCACGCCGGGCGGATTGTGGCGGAAAGCGGGGTCATTGCCCAAACGGCTGACCTGTACGTGGATACTCTGAAGTCACTGGTCGCAGGCATGGACGGAGCCAACTTGTACACGGTCGGACATTCGGAGCGGATGCTGCAGTATGCGGAAATGACCGCCCGCGAGTTGGGGCTCCAGGAAGACCACGTGCAGGCCGTCGGATTGGGTGCCTATCTGCACGATATCGGCATGATCGCCGTCGATACGGCTACGTATGCCAAAGACGGCCGGCTGACGTCCCGGGAGTATGAGCTGATCCAGGAGCACACCCGCATCGGCAGCGAGCTGGTCTCCCCCGTGCAGTCGGTGGTGCCGCTTGGCCCGATGGTGGCCCATCACCACGAGCGGTGGGACGGGCGGGGCTATCCGGCCCGCATGAAGGGGAAGGATATTCCCCTGGGCGCCCGCATCATCGCCGTGGCGGATCTGTTTGACGCCAAGACCACGGGTAGGGCTTACCGCAAGCCCCTGCCGCTGGATCGGGCCTTGGCTGACCTGCAGGCCCTGGCCGGGACCCAGCTCGATCCCGCTGTCGTGGCAGCCTTCACCCTGGCATTTCACAAGCTCCGCCGTCCGGCGCAGCCGGGGAAGCCGATCATGCGGTGCTGGGAACTGCGCCAAATTCCGGCGGCCATCTGCGGGGCCTGCCCGAACCGGGCAGCACATGTACGGCCATGCTGGGAAAGCCCCGGCGAGGCGTGCAGTGCCCACGGGGATGCGTGTGCGACCTGTCTGGTCTACACCGAGACGCTGAGCCGCGGCGTGCTGGAGCAGCCGGTGAAGCCGCGTCCGTAGTGCGGCCGCTACACTTTCACCGTCTTCCACGCCCCGGAGCGGAAGCGGTAGTAAATCAGCACCGACCGCACCACCCAGTCGACGCCGGCGGCGAACCAGGCGCCGGCTAGGCCCCAGCCGAAGAGCTTGATGAAGATGGTCGCGAGGGTAAGCCGGATGATCCCGCCGCCCGTGGTCACCAAAAACAGCGGGCGGGTGTCGCCGGCGCCGGACAGCGCGCCGTTCAGCGTCAGCACCAGCGCCGTACAGACCTCCGTAAATCCGGCGATGCGCAGGGCCGTGGTGCTGTGCGCCAGCACGGCCGGGTCATCTGTGAAGATCCGCAAGTACGGGCCGGGAAATGCGATAAAGACCAGCCCGACCGCCCCGAGCAGCAGCATGGACAGCCTGGCCGCTTCCCGGCTGACGCCCTCCGCCTCATCCGGGCGCTCGGCGCCCAGGCGCTGGCCCACGAGCGCGGCCGTCGCCATGGAAAACCCGGACGCCAGCATCCAGGTAATGTTCTCTGCCGCCACAGTAATGTTCTGGGCCGCCGCAACCACGGTGCCCAGGCCGTTCACCATCACGGCGTAGAGGATGTAGATGATGGTGCTGAACATCCGCTCTGTGGACGCGACATACCCGACCCGGAAGATGCGCCACGCCAGGTCCCAGTCAATATGGCCCAGCTTGCGCCACTCCAGGCGGGCGCCGTCACTTCGGCCCAAGAGCACCGCCAGCAGCGTCAGGGCGCCCAGAATCCGGGCCGTGGTTGTGGCGTAACCTGCCCCGTAGGCGCCGAAGGCCGGCAGGCCAAAGGCACCGTAAATCAGGCCGTACGCGAGCACCGCGTTCAGCACATTGATGCCGATGTTGATCACGAGCGAAGTCCTGGTATCGCCCGTCGCCCGCAGGGCGGCGGTCATGACCATCATCCAATAGGCGGCGACCATGCCGGGCACCAGCAGCCGCAGAAGCCGGGCGGCCACGGGCACCACCTCCGGCTCTGCCCCCGCGACATCGACAATCCAGGGGGCGGTGGCAAAGATCGCGACGCCCATCACCAGGGCCAGCATCAGACCGAGCCAGAACCCGGCCCGGGTCGCGGGCGGAATGTGCTGCACGTCGCCGGCGCCCTGAAACCGGGCGACGAGGGCGTTGACGCCCACGCCGAGCCCCATGAAGAGCCCGACCATCAGCCAGTGGGGCGTCTGCGTAAAACCGATGGCCGCCATGGCTACGGGGCTCAGGTGGCCCAGGAGGGCCGCGTCAACCATGTTGGCCAGGGTCGTCAGCACCTGCTCGCCGATGACCGGCCAGGCCAGGTGAATGATCTGTCCACGGATCGCTTTGCGGGTAAAATTAGGGGTAGCAGCGACAGCTGGCTGCACAGTAAGTGGCCCTCCCAACATCTCGAAGAGGCGGAGCAGGAACCGGTTCCGTATCATGCGAAAAGATCTACCCACGCCACTGGACAGAGGTGACACCCCGTGCAGTTTTCCATCACCGCCGCCGCCGCAAAGCAGATCAAGGCCGTCCTGGCAGAACGGGGCGGCGGGCTGGCACTGCGCATCCATATCCGCAAGGCGGGTACCGGCGAAAAGTGGCTGATGGCGCTGGAGCCCGGACACCTGGCCACGGCCACCGTCGACGGCGTCCCTGTGGTTATTGACGCGGTCACCGAGCAGTACCTGGACGGCATGGTGATCGACTGGGTCCAGACGCCCGAAGGCGAAGGCTTCGGTGTCTATGAACGGGATCTGCGGGACATGAAGAACTTGCCTAGATAGTTATATCATACCTTGACGGATCCTGGCAGCCCTCGCCGCGCGACTGTGCCGCGCCTCACTGCGGCCGGCAGCAAGCCTACGTCCCCACCCCGCCCCCGCCCCGTCGAACCTCCTGGGGATCAAACAAGCGCCAGTGCTCGCTGGCGCTTGTTGCTTGAGAGGCGCTACTGATACTTGCAAGCCGCTTCGGCCTGGCGCGCCCCGTCACTTCGCTCTGCCGGGGCGCCCGGCGGCACTGGGGAATCGTCAGCATTTTGCAGTCGGCTTGGGGAGCCACCTCTAAATTGGTGACGATTCGCGGTTCTGGGGACCAGTGTCGCAGGCTCGACGACCTCGACGGGCCAAGAATCGCCCCGCAATCGGGGTGAATGTCGCAAAAAACCCCTAAAGCCGGGGTGAAGGTCACCAAAATGGCCCCGCCCACCCCGGATCGTCAACGTTTTTCCGGCTGCGGGCCGATTCTCCCTTTCCACTGATGATGATCCACAATATTCTTCCCGTCATCACCAACGCCGAGACCAAGCGGCCTGGCTGCGACTTTGCCATGGTTTGCCCCCAGCCTACGTCGTGATGCCGATTGGGAAAATCGGGGGCACTCCACAGAGTACCCCCGATTTCATGATAGGAAACCCTCATACTGCTTGGCGCGCCCGGACGGAATCGAACCGCCGACCCGCAGTTTAGGAAACTGCTGCTCTGTCCGACTGAGCTACGGGCGCATCTGCTACTCTAAAATGATATGCGCTCCCGCCCAGCCTGTCAACAGAGGCCACCGATCACCAGGCGTCCTCGAAGAGCATCCCCAGGGCCACGGCACCGAGCATCAGGGCCGGGGTGGGGACTTTCTTCAGCCGCCCGACCGCCACGCCGGCGACAATCAATACCGGCAGCACCAGCCGCTGGGCGCCCCCCGAAAGGCCGATGCGCAGGGCCAGGAAGAGGACGAGCGCTGCCACATATGGGCCGATCGCCGCGAGGGCGCCCTGCACGCGGGGCTGCCGGAACCAGGCGGGCGGCACCAGCCGGATCACGGCGACAACGATCAGGCTGACGGTCATCATGCCGCCGGTGGCGATCAGGGCGCCGGGCCAGCCGAGGGCGTAGTTGCCGATTGCCGTGGTGAAGGCGGCCAGCGGCCCCGGCGTCGACTGGCCCAGGGCCACGCCCGCCGCGTACTGCGCCGGCGTGATGAACCCGCCGCCGACCAGTTCCCGCTCCAGACCCGCCAACATCATGCCGCCGCCGCCAAGGGCGACCGCGTTGAGAGAGACTACGAGGAAGAATAGCCGCAGCAGCGTCACAGCGCTCCCCACCCCAGTACAAGTATTAACAGAAAAACGGGATGAACCCCGGCCAGCAGGGCGCCCAGCCCCAGGGCGGTAATCAGCCAGGGGCGGTAGCCTTTGTGCTTGCGCACGGCTTCGATGCCCGTGGCGAGCAGCAACCCGGCAGTGGCGTATATCGAACCGTTCAGCGCCCCCTCCGTGCGTGCACCGATCCACGGAATCACCGTCGTGAGGGGCAATGCCAGCACCAGCACCACCGCCGGCAACAGCAAGGCGATCTCGCCGACGACGGCCCCGATCAGCCCGCCGGTCCGGGCGCTGACGGCGCCCCACAGGTTCAGGAACGACGGTCCCGGCAGAACGACGGCCAGTGCGTAGAGCCCGTCCACCTCTTCCGCCGTGATCTCTCCCAGTTCCGTGCAGCGCTCCCGCACCCGCGGGTAGGCCGCCGCCACCCCGCCGAAGACGGTTGCACCCAGCAGGAGGCCCATCCGGGCGATTTGCCACAGCTTTTTCACATGGAATCCCTCCTGACGGGAGCGTATCATAGTAGGGAGGAATCGCTCTAATGCCGAATTGTTATTGGGGTATGCGGGACACCTGAAACGTTAGGAGTTGTCGTCGTGCTACACCTATTGGAGACGTTCTGCGCCGTGGCGGAGACCGGCAGCCTGTCGCGGGCGGCTGACGCCCTGCATTTGACGCAGCCGGCCGTCACCCGGCAGATCAAGGCCCTCGAGCAGGATCTGGGCGCCGTCCTCCTGACCCGGACGAGCCACGGGGTCGAACTGACGCCGGCGGGCAAGGCGGTCCTCCCTCAGGCGCGCGCTGCATTGGCCGCAGTGGAAGCATGCCGCCGGGCGGCCGCGGATGCGTCGGCAGTCGGCGCCGGCCACCTGCGCGTGGCCGCCGGGCATATGGTCATGCAGTTCCTGCTGCCGCCCGTGCTGGCGGAGTTCAAGGCGAACTTTCCTGACGTCCAGGTGGAACTGCATACCGGGCACTATCAGGAGTGCCTGGACAGCCTGCTCGGCTATCAGACCGACCTGGCGCTGATCTCCACGCCGCCGACCATGTCGGGCGTACGGGCGGTGCCCCTGCTGCTCGACCCGGTCGTTGCCGTGGCCGCCCCTGCCCATGCCCTGGTGCAGGGTAAGGACGTCGCCATGGCGGACCTGGCGGGTCAGATCGTGCTGACGCTGCCCCGGCAGGCCGGCTTCCGCCAGATGGTGGTCGGCGTTCTGGCCGGCGCCGACATCAACTGCCACTTTGCCGAGCAGCCCACCGTGGAGGCGGTCAAGACCATGGCCGGCCTGAACATGGGCGTGGCAGTGCTGCCCCTGTCCGCCGTGGCCGACGAAGTGCAGCGGGGCCGGCTGTCAGCGGTGCCCATTCGGGATTGGCCGGACCAGGGCCGCACGGTGCTCTCCGTCACCAGAAGCGAAGGCACGGTGCCGGGCCCCGTCAGAACGCTGCTCCACGCGCTCAGGGCGCGGTACGGCCGAACCGGCGGCGCATAAAGCAAGGCGGTGCATCCCCTCCGGGATCGCACCGCTTCGTCCTCTGTGGTTGCCGCTCTGCACCATGGCTCAGCCTCGCCCGGCCCATCACCACTACCCCGCCCTGTGGAAGCCCCCGAACTGCCCGCCCTGCAGCACGAGGCTGCCCCGGTCGCCGGGGTTCAGGAAGCCGTACCATTCGGCGGTGACTTCCAGTTCGACGGTCTGGGCGCCCTGCGTCTGGAACGTCACGTAATACCCTACCCGGTCGGGCCAGCTGTAGGTGCGCTTTCCAAGTACTACTGTCGCTGCCTGCGCGGGTGGCTGGTTTCCGCCGCCCGGGGCAAGGCCCCGCGCCCCCCCGCCGCGGCTCCGCTGCCATAGGACGTAGCCGCCGATCGCAGCGCAAATGACCACCAATCCGCCGAGCAGCAGACCGATGAGATTGACACGAGACTCCATCAATGCTTCCCCCTATTGAAGTGCTCAGGGTTCCCCCTTTTCAGCCAGCAGTTCGCAGCGTGCGCAAAAAATCCTGCTGAAGCGCTGCACAAAAGAACGGCGCCGCCTGGCCGGCGCGTGCTATACCGCGCAGCGGAGTTGACCGGAAACAAATCGCGCAAACTAGAGGCGCCACACAGCAGGATAGAGAGGGGAAATGGCGATGCATCCTGCACTCGAAGAGGCGCTCAACACGCAGATTCGCGAAGAGTTCGCGTCGGCATACACGTACCTGGCCATGGCTGCGTATGTCGAGGCGGAGAATTACCCGGGTATCGCGCATTGGCTCAAGCGGCAGGCTGTAGAAGAGTCCGAGCACGCCATGCGGTTCTTTGAGTTTTTGCTGGACCGGGGCGGCAAGGTCAGGCTGCGAGAGGTGCCGCAGCCCGCGGCGGAGCCCGGGACCATTGAAGATGTCTTCAAAAGCGTACTCGAACACGAGAAGCGCATCACGCAGTCGATCAACAACCTCTACGCCATCGCGATGGAGCACCATGACTACCCGAGCATTCCGTTCCTGCAGGGGTTCATCACCGAACAGGTGGAAGAGGAGAAGAGCGCGGCCGATGCGCTGGTCATGATCGCGCGGGCGGGCAACAGCCCACAGGCCCTTCTGATGATCGACCACAAACTGGGCAGCAGGGAGTAGATAAGGGATGGGGGCCTGCCGACTACCGGCAGGCCCCCTCACGCTTCCAGCAACCCGTCGATCACACGGTGCCACCGCCTCTGTACACCGGCCGGAGGGCCGGGAAGAGCCGCCGGTAGTCGGTGAAGACCTGTGCGTAGGCTTCGGTCACATTGGGGCGAGGGGGAATCACCCGCTCCGCGCGCACGGCGCCGGCTTCGCCCCCTGCACCGAGCAGGGCGGCGCCCAGCAGCGTCGCCTCCCCCACTTCGGGCACCGAGACGGGGCGCCCGAGAATATCGGCCTTCAGTTGCAGCCACAGGGGATTGCGGGAATGGCCGCCCGTCACCACCACCCGCTCAAAGGGGGCGCCGCGGAGGCGCTCCATTGCGTCCACCATGAGGCGCAGTTCGAGGCAGGTACCCTCGAAGACCGCCTTCGCCAGGTGCGCTTTGGTCGTTGCATAGGTGATGCCCACAAAGGCGCCCTTCGACGCCGGCTCGACGGCAGGCGGCCCGCCCCCCGCCAGGTGCGGCAGAAAGAGGACGCCGGACGGCCCCTCTCCGGCCGACTCGGCCAAGTTGGTCAGCGCGGGGTAATCCGCATCGTCCAGAAGCTCCCGGCGCAGCCATTCGACGGAGCCGCCGCTGGCCGATGCGCCGGCCTGCAGGCCGTAGAGGCCCGGCACGGGCAGGGGGCCCTGGCTGATCTCCGTCTGCAGGGCCGCATCGGTCAGAATGGGCGCCGGCACAGCCCCGATCACTGCCTCGGCGGTGCCGGTGGAATCCAGCAGTTGCCCCGGGGTGGCTATCCCCGCGGCAAAGGCCGCACAAGGATGGTCGTGCCCGGCGAGGGCGACAGGCGTCCCTGCGGTCAGGCCGGTTGCGGCGGCGGCCACAGCGCTGAGCGGGGCGAGGGCGGCGCCTTCTGCCACCAGCGGGGGGAAGAGCGAGTTGGGCACGCCAAGTGCTTGGAGCAGGTCGGTTGCCCACGTACGGGTAGCCAGGTCCATGCCCAGCGTGCGTGCCGCCAGTGTGGGACAGGCGGCCAGGCGGCCGGTCAGACAGTAGGCGATCCACTCGGCCATGCTGAGCCAGGCGGCGCCCCGGGCGAACAGCTCGGGATGGTGCTCCTTGATCCAAAGGATTTTGCAGAGGCCGTGCTTTGGCATGACGAAGAGGCCCGACCGCCGGTAGAGCGCCGCCGAACCCGGGTCGCGGGCCAGCTGCTCCGCCTGGGGCCGCGTGCGGGGGTCGAACCAGGTAATCACCGGGTAGAGCGGGGCGCCCTGCCCGTCGAGCAGCACGCCCGCCTCGGCCATGGAGGCGACGCCGACCGAGGCGATGCGCCCCGGTCCCACGGCCGCCGCCACCCGCGCCAGGCAGCGGGCGATACCGGCCCACAGTTCCAGTGCATCGTACTCCCCTCCGCCGTCCACCCGGCGAAGGGGAGTCTTTTCATGGGCGATGGCGATCTGCTCCCCGGCAGGCGTAAACGCCGCGGTTTTGAGGTGGGTCGTGCCGACATCGATTCCGACCAGCAGGTCTGGTGCCACGGCCGATCAGCCTCCCAGGCGTTCGAGGTGATGGATGGCTTTCTGCACAAACTCCGGCTTGCCGAAGCTGCCGGATTTCAGCACCAGCAGCAGGGGCAGGTCCGGGGCCAGCGTGGCCGGGAGGCCCGGTTCAATCTCATCGAGCACGAGCGTCTCGGTGATGCCCAGTGCCCGGCAGACCGCCGCCGACGTGTCGCCGCCGAGGGTGATGAGGCGCCGGGAGCCGGTCTGGCGGAGCACCCTCCCTGCGATGCGGGCCAGCAGGCCCGACAGGTGCCGGCTCACTTCGACGGGCGAGAGCCCGCTTTCGGCGCCGAGGCGCCGGGTCGCTCCCACTGCCTCGGGCCAGTTCTCGGTCCGCACCACGACGTTCTCGCCGGCAGCCAGGCGAGCCGCCGCTTCCGCCGCCAGCCGCTCGGTGGTTGCGTCCGCGTCGGCGAGGGCTGCGGCGCCCTCCAGGGTGATGACGCGGGCGCCATCCGCCTGCAGCGCCTCGACCTGGGCCCGGGTCTGGGGCATGACGGAGCCGGCGATGACCAGCGTCCCGCCGGGGCTCTTCAGATCAAATCCGGCCAACGGGTTGAAGTCAGCGGGCAGGGTCCAGACGCCCGGCAGCTCTTCGGCCAGGGCCGATGAGCCCAGGAGGACCGCCTCTTCCGCTGCCGCCTCGGCGATGGTCTCCAGATCATCCTGCGTCATGGCGTCGCAGACAGCGTAGTGGATGCCGTCCCGGCGCAGCTGATCCAGCCCCCGCTTCACGGCGGCGGGGCCCGACCGCACTTCCTGCAGGGCCAGCAGTCCGACCCGGCGGCGGGTCTGGCCCTGCACCAGCGAGACCAGGCTCGACTCGGTCATGGGATGAACGGGGTCATGCGCAAACTCCGAGTCCGCCAGGAGCTTGCCGTGGACGTAGTGCAGGCCGCAGTGCGTCTGCCGCCCGTTCTTGGGGAAGGCGGCGACGGCGACGCCGAAAGGGGCGCCCAGCTCATCGAGCATAGCGTCGAACTCGGCGCCGACGTTGCCCCGAAAGACCGAGCAGGTCTTCTTCCAAAAACGCGTGCAGCCGGCCCGGCGGAGGGCAGCAGTCGCCCGGCGGACTTTTTCGTAGGCGACGGAGGCGAGGTCGAGGCGGCTGTCCGTATCGATGATGATCACGTCGGTCCGTTTGCCCGCCAGCGGGTCGGGCAGCGAATTGAGGTCAGTCTCGGCGCTGAAGATGCGCACGGCGTAGCCATGCTTGGCGAACATGACGCCGATGTCGCCGGAGCCGGTGATGTCGTCGGCCACGATGCCGACAAACGGGCGAGGTGCACGTTTCATGCGAGAACACCTCCGATGGCTGCGGGGAACGCGACGCAGGTGGTGACGCCGTGGTTCTGCATGAGGAGGGCGTTGACGCCGCCGCAGAGTTGCTCGAAGCGGGACTGAAGCGCGGCGGCGCCGGGCTGTATGTACTCCAGCAGGGGGAGGCACCCGACCCGGGTGACGGCGCCCGATGTGACGGCGGGCAACACGTTGCCGGCATCGGTCGGCTGGGCGAGGCAGGAGAGGGCGATGGCGGCGGCCGCGTGGAGGTGGAGCACGAAGTTGGCATCCGGGCGCCGGTAGACGGCAGCATGGAAGGCGGCTTCTTTGGAGGGTTTGTGCGACTCGCCCGGCACGGGGTCGCCGTTCAGGTCGCAGAGGACGAAGTCCGCCGGAACTAGGCGCCCACATGACGTGTTGGTCGCCGAGATGTGAAAGCCGTCCTCCCAGCGGTGGCTGAGGTTGCCGCCCGTGGAGTAGGTATAGTTCCGCTCAAAAAGCGACCGGCTGTGGGCGCAGAGCAGACTGAGTACGTTCGCACGCATATTGCCGTCCCCTTTGTCGCAGGTGAGACCAATACGACTTGCATACAGTTGCCGACGCGCCGCCTACGCTCGCCGACGCGATGCATACGCTCTCCGACGCGGCGCATACGGTTGCAGATGACTTACGAACTGACTGCCGACACGAGTGCAGCCAAGAGTGCATCAGCAGCGGGGCTGATACCGGCGTTTTCTTTCAGCCGGAACGTGGTAGCCACCAGCGTGCCCTGGCCCAACTTGAGCTTCACCGTCGTCGCCACCTGAGCCCTCACCCAGCCGGCGGTCAGGCCGCTCAGCCACAGACTCTGGTCGTCACATCCCGCAATCACGTGCTCGGGCAGCACTTCAGCCCACGGCAGATCCAGGGGGTTCTCCAGCGCCGGCGCCGGCAGCACGTCGGGCCGCAGCCAGTGCCAGGCGGAAGCCCAGTCGCCCTGCCAATGGCTCTCCTTCCGCGGCACGATGGACAAGCCCAGGCCCGGGGGCACGGCATCAGGCGCCGCGGCGAGGAGCAGCACCCGCCCGCCCCCTTCAATAAACGCCACCGTCTCCCCATCGAGCCGATCCACCACCCGGGCGCCCCCCGGGGCCGGCCCCGGTGCAGCGAACACAGCGAAGTCGGCAAACGAACGGGCGATTTCCTTCCCCACGGGATCCTGCAGACTCAGATGCAACCGGAGACGGCCCTCCCCGGGTGCGGTCACGACGATCACACCGGCAGGCGCCAAGCCGAAAGCGGGAACGGTCACCCCTTCTACCAGCCCAGCGATACCGGACATGCCCTGCCCCGGGGCAGGAAGCGGCGCCGTTACCCCGGTCTCCAGCCGCCAGGCCACCGTGCAGCCCGTCACCTCCCGTTCCGCTTCGGCGGCCGCCACCCGCACGGCGACCCGGATCTCATGACCCGGGCGGTACGACCACCTGCCGCTCTCCGGACGGGCGATCAACTGCGTGCCGGCGATGATGTGACGGTAAAGGCCATGCCCGGCCTTCCGCCCCCGCATTTGGGTCAGCAGACCGTTGCACTCCCAGTGTATATCCGTAAACTCCGTAATCACATAGCCATTGAGCGCCGCCTCCGCCCGCAGCGCCTCGATTTCGTATTTGAGCGCCCGGTACTGCATCACCTGCGTCGCCGCCACAAAGGCCCGGTAGTCGCCGAACACGGACGGCAAGACCGAAGCGGCATACCGCTCCCGGACGCCGGCGGGATGCACGATGCCCCCGGACCAGGTGTCGCCCGTCTCAAACCACCAGGGCTCCCGACCCGCATTATCAAGCAGGTCATGGGCATCAGGCAGACCCCAATTGCCGAACTCCGAGTTGAGCAGCGGCGCATCTGGCACTGGCTCGGCGTCGCGATGGGGGCTATAGAGCCACGCCGGGCGGGCAGCCAGTTCGGCGAGGTGCCGCTCCCAACCGCTGATGTGCTCCGGATAGGCGTAGTAGCTATGGAAATCGGCAATATCCCCCGCCATGTGGAAGTTGCCGGGGCAGGCGGAGTTGTCGCAGATGAGGCGGGTCGGATCGACTTGCCGGAAATGCCGGTACTGCTCCAGCAGCCAGCGACGGTCCTGCTCCCGCGCCAGGTTCAGGCCCCAGCTTTCATTGATAATCGACCAGATAATCGTGGCGGGGTGGTTGAAATCCCGCTCAATCAGGCCTTCCAAAGTCGCCCGCCCCAGCTCCCCGGCCCGGCCTTCCAGATGGCTGAAGTTGCCGTACTCCTCCCACACCAACAGGCCCAGGCGGTCGGCCCAGTACAGGTACCGGGGGTCCGGCGCCTTGATGTGGCACCGCAGCAAGTTCAGCCCCATCTCCCTGGCGAGCATGAACTGCTCGCGCAGGAAGGCGTCGGACGGCGGCGTCCAGAGTGTGGTCGGATAGTAGTCCTGGTCCAGGGCGCCCCGGATGAAGAGGGGCTTGCCGTTCAGATAGATCCGGTTCTCCCGGGCTTCCACGGTGCGCATGCCGAAGGTGTCGTCAAACTGATCCAGCGGGCGCCCCCGCAGCAGCAGCGTGGCGCTGAAAGCATAGAGGCTCGGCGACTCGGGCGCCCAGAGCACCGGCTCGCCCACGCCCACGGGCACCAGCGCTTCCCCACCTGCCACCGGCACCGGGAATGAGGAATAAGTCGACCCGTCCGGCCCGGTGACTCGGATCATGACGCTGAGATCATCCGGATTTAGCCCGCGCAGTTCCGGCGCCGCCGTCTCGACATACGTCGGCGCCGCCTTGCCGCTCAGGGGCCCCCGGGGCCCACCGAGCAGGGCACGGAAGACCGCCTGCCGCCCCGCCACGTCCGGCGTCGCCAGGACCCGGTAGAGGTAAACCGGGCTGCCCGACTCCAGCCAGACATCCTGCCAGATGCCCCCGACGGGGCCGTACCAGGACTGCTTGCCGTGGGGCGCCTCCTTGAAGCTGATCTCAGGGAACTGCCGGTAGGTCTTCTCGGGCAGGGCAGAGCCGCCGGGATCGGTCACCCGCACCATCAGCGACTGCTCCGCCCCGGCATCGACCAGATGGGTAATATCCAGGCTCCAGGGCAAGAACCCGCCTTCATGGCGCCCGGCATAAACCCCGTCCACCCAGACCTCCGCCAGATAATCCACCGCGCCGAAATGGAGCCGGACCGCCTGCCCCCGCCAGGGAAAGGGCACGGTAAACGTCCGCTCATAGAGCACCACGTCGGCGTAGTCGCGCAGGTCGGCGAACTGGGCCTGAAAGCAGCCGGGGACCGCCGCACTTCGGGGCCGGCTCATGACAGGCGGGGTCACGTCCAAATAGACAGCACCCGGCGTTGGTTCAAAGCGCCAGACGCCGCTCAGAGAGATGCAATTGCGCACAGGTCACCATCCATTCGCTCGGGAAAATGCCGGCACCTCGCCGCGCCGCACGCACTCGTGCGCAAAAATATACATGGCCGCCGACCAGTTCTGCCCCGGGAAGCCGGACGGCCTGCCGCTGACCCCGTGGAACCAATCGTTGAACTCCCACTCCCCGCCGTGCCGGCTCTGGCGGTTCATCTCGGCCAGGCGGTCAAGCTGATGTGCGGCTTCCCCCAGTCGCCCCGCCCTGACCAGCGCCGCCACGTAGAGCCCGCCGAGGAACGGCCAGGCGCCGCCGTTCTGGTAGTGGTGGGGCAGGTTCAGGTTGCGCAGGCGGTAATACTCGCGCCAGTCCTTCTCGCCAGGGTGGACCACAGGGTCGATCGCTTTGATCGGCCAGGGCTGGTCGACGCCCGCCCTGTTTATGTAATCGAAAATCCGCTCCGCCTGGGCCTCCGAGGCCATGCCAAAGAGCACGGCGGCCAGGTTGCCGAACGCGTCGAACCGGTCCTCCCAGCCCCGGAACGCCATGTAGGGCAGGAAGTAGGGCTTCTCCTCAAACAGGACCTCCGTCGCCCGGATGGGATAGAGCCATTCCCGACGGTTCAATTCCACCCACTCCAGATCCCGCCGGAACTCCGGCCCCACCCAGAGCAGCGTGTTGATCTTGTAAGCGACGTCGTTGGCCCGCACCTCGTAGAAGGAGTTGTCCTTGCCGAGGGCGCCGGCCATGGCCGACATGCACTTCTGCACGGCGTACCAGAGCACGTTGGGCCCGAGGCTGTTGTAGCAGTTGGCAAGCAGGTTTGCCCAATCCATCGCCTCGTGCACTTCCAGCAGGCCGCATTCATTGGAGTCCTGGTAATCCAGCCAGGTGTACGCCCGCTGCAGCGACGGCCAGAACTCGGCAAGGCGCCCGGTGTCGCCGTCCATCTGCCATGTGTAGTAGTTGCCGATGATGAACCAGAGGCTGTTGTCGATGCTGCCCGCGCGGGCGGTATCGATCACCGCCCGGGGCTCCTCCCCCTGACCCCGGAACCCAACTCCATTGGGGATGTTGCCCAGGCGGCTCTGAAAACAGCGCAGGGTTTGCAGTGAGCGCTTGTGAATCTCCGGACCTTCCGGGTCGGCAGCGACCATCAGGCCCAGGCCGCAGATCAGGGAACTGCGCGTGCAGACTCGCTTGTACTCCCTGGCTGAGCCCAGCAGCCCGACGGGGCTGCCGTTGCCGATGACGAGCCGTTCGGCCCGGTCGCGGCCGATGTCGATCTTCTCCAATTAAGCCTCTCCCTTGAGCGCATCCGCCGCCCAGAGGCAGCGGCGGGCAAACTGGTCCGTCAGGTCGCCCTGGACCCAGGCGAAGTTCTCCCGGGTCAACAGAAGCTTGTCGAGTACCTGGTCCCGCATGACGGCGATCGCGGGGTCGTGCGGATCGTCCAGGGCGAAATTCAGCACTTCCAGGGCCATCAGGCCGAGGCGCGCCCAGCCCTTTATTTTGACCGACCGGGGGCGCAGTTCGGTCTGCAGGTGCTTGTTGCGGAACTCCGCCGAGAGCAGCCGCTCTGCGGCCCTGCCGATGCGGTCATAGACGCCGCCGATCTCGGCAAGCGCAGCCCGGCGCTCTCCGGCACGCCGCCCCACCGCTCCCAGAAGCGGCGGATGGCGGGCGGCTGCAGCTTCGCCCACAGGACGGCAAAGTCCGCCGGGCCGCTGTAGTGGAACTGGGCTCCCGCCATCGGTTGCGGTGGATGGGGTCATTCCTGGGCGCGTACATGTACAGGTTGAGGCCGCATGTGCCCATGAACCGGATCATGCGCTGCCGTTCGGGCCAGGACCAGGGGCGCCCGTAGAAGCCTTCCAGCACGCCCCGCACCGCAAATGCCATGGCGAAATCACTGCCCGTCCGTTACGGTGATGAGCGCTTCGGCGACCAGCCCGAGGCGGCGCCCGCCCAACGTCACGTCAGCGGCGACCCGGGCCCGGCGCACGGTAACGCCTGCCGGCGGGGTGACGGTAAACGCGCTGCCGGGGGCCGCGTCCACCGACCACCCGTCCGGTACGACAAGATCAACGTGTGCTTCCGCCGGTGCCGTCACCCGCACGGTGACCGGCTGCCCGGTCTTCGTCCACGCCTGATAGGGATGGATCGCCACCTCCACCGGTTCGGCGAAGAGCAGTTCGCGGTGCAGGTCCTCCAGGCGGGCGCCCATGCTGCGGAGCCCGGCGCGGACTTCCGGCGTCATCTCCACGACGTTCCAGTGCCCGCTGATCAGCAGATCCGGCCGGAGCGTCTCCAGCAGATCCGCCGTCTGCCGGTAATCGCTGGGCGAAAACCGGTTCTTGTAGACGTAGTTCATCTCCCACCCCTCGACGCCCCACTGATCGCCGGTCGCGACGACCCGCTTCCCATCGACCTCGAAGGCGATGGCCGCTTCATGGATCGTGTGGCCCGGCAGCGGGTAGAGCGTCAGCTCATATTCTTCCCAACGGATCGGTTCGCCAAGGGGCAGCACGCGGTCGACGGGGATCGGATCATACCAGAGACACGGCAGATCGTAGTTTTCGGGGTGCTCGAGGATATCCGCAAAATTGGCCGCCGCCCAGACCTGCGTGCCTTCGATGGCACGCAGCAGGTTGCACCCCGCCACATGGTCGTCGTGGTAGTGGGTGGGCAGAACGGCGTCGATCCTGGTGATGCCATACGTACGTTTCAATGTCGGGATCGTGTAGAGCCACGGGCGCCGGGAAGCCCGGTCGGCGCCGTGGGCAGGTCCGAACATGAAGTCGTAGCCGAAATCGATCAGCAGGGCCTTGCCGCTCTCAGAAAGCAGGACATATGCGTTGGCCATGCTGGTCCGGTTCTTCAACAGGTGTGGCGTAATCGGCTCGTACGGTTGCTGCCGGAGCAGGAAGAGCCGGGGATTCCAGCGCCGCAGGTCGCGCAGGGCCGCGAGCCGCTGCACCGTCAGGTCGATGGCAGCAGCAGGCTCCTCCATCATCTCACCGTGCGATGGCAGGAGCCGGTTGGGCTGCCGCTCCTTCAGGTCCAGCAGCGAGAGGATCGTGCCGGCTATCCCCTCCCCGCCGTTGTAAGTCCACTGCGTGGCGGCGAGCGACCAGACCTTGCCCGGGGCGGCGATCAAATCGCCGACGAAGGCGGTCCCTTCCGTCATCAGGCTGATGGAGCCCGTGGTGTGCCCCGGCGTCGGTATCACCTCGAACCGGCGCCCGCCGAAGGTGTACGTATGGTAGTCCCGCAGCACGCCCGCGATGGGGACGGGCTCCAGCAGGGAAAAGCGGTCTTCCCGGTTGTTGTAGCTGTTGTAGATCTCCCGGGCCTGCCAGTGGGCGTCGACGGCCCGAAATAGGTCCGCCTCCGCCTCCGGCACCCAGATGCGCGCGCCGGTCCGGGCGAGGCGCGCCAGGCCCTGGGCCTGATCCCGGTGGTGGTGGGTCATCAACACGTCGGTGATCCGGTCGATGCCGTAGTCGGGCAGGCGGTCCAGCACGGAGCCGTCGCCGCAGTCGATCAGGACGGCCTCCCTGCCGGACCGCAGCACGTAGACATGGCAGGTATCGGTGTGTCGGATCATCAGATCAGCACCCCCTTCAGGGCAGCACCAGCGCCCCTGCGCCAATCAGCGCCGCCGCGTTGCCAAGCCGGGACTGCACAATCCGGGGCGGGGCTGCGGGCAGCCACATCGCCCGGGCATGCAGCACTTTTTCAATGTAAGGGAGCAGCAGGTCGAGGTTTTGCGCCACGCTGCCGCCAACGACCAGCATGTCGGGGTCGAACAGGTTATAGCAGACGGCGAAGGCCCGGCCCAGGTACTTGCCGGCTTCCGTCACCATCCAGCTGGCGATTTCATTGCCCTGGCGGGCGAGCGCGAAGACTTCGGCGGCATCCGCAACCTCCAGGCCGGCGCCCCTGGCCCGCTTGGCAATGGCCGGCCCTGAGGCGACCGACTCGACGCACCCCTTGTGCCCGCAGCCGCAGGTGGGACCATGCTCTGTCACCACGATGTGGCCGACGGATCCCGCAATGCCGTGCCCGCCTTCGTACAGGCGCCCGCCCGTGATCAACCCCGCCCTGATGCCGCTGCAGACACCCACCCAGAGGAGGTTCTCCACCCCCCGCCCGGCGCCGAAGCGCTGTTCGGCCAGGGCGCAGGCGCTCATCCGATTTGCGGTGCGGACCGCCAGCCCCGTCCGTTTCGCCAACATGCCCGCCAGCGGTTCATCGCCCCGCTCCCGCACGGCGGCGCCCACCCCGGCCAGTTCCTGGTCGCCCCTCAGTTCATTGAGCATCGCCGCCGCCACATCCGCCGCCGCAGCCGGCTCCCCCGGCGTCGCCACGGTCATCCGGGCCAAAACGGCCCCGCTCTCATCCACCAACCCAACCTTCAGCTTGGACCCACCAAAATCAACAGCCCCAGCAATCATCCAGAAGTGCCCCCTCGAGTTAACTTGTTTTACGCTTAACCTACTACCCCGAAACCGCAAACGAAGAGATGTGTGTGCGTGTTGGGCGAGCTGGAACCCGACATGAGCGTCGGGCTGGATGGGGGTTGCCTGCAGTGCCGTTCAGAGGTGAGTTTACGGGCAGTAGCCCCGTTGCCCGCGTGCGCCGGCATCGGCGGTGCGTCCCTCAGTTCGATTACCCGATGCCGGTTCCGATGCCGGCGAGCCTGACCGAGGGCGTACTGCCCGTTAACGAGCCTCTGGGGCGCAAGGGCAACCCCCAGCCAGACCGGCGACCCATTTACAGCACGTCCCGAAGATCCCGCTCTACACGGCGCCGCTCACCGTAACGCCACGGCACCTCACAAGCCGCCACCGCCCACCATACCATCACCAACGCAACCACCAACACGCACACCATCGTCGTAGTCCTCCAGGCCACAAACCCCGCCAGCCCCACAACCACCACCTGCATGTGGCTGTACACCGGATTGGCCGCGACCTGCCACGCCGACCGCTTCACCGCCTCGAAAAACCGGTGCTCCTCCATCACCAGCAGCTCAAACAGATAGGGCTGCATGGCGACCAGGAAGATCACCGCGTACACCCAGGCCATGCGCACCACAGCCCCCGCAAGGGGCGGCAGCCACTGACCGTACAACGCCGTGTTCGTGTACGCCAGCAGCAGCACCGCTGCCCACGCCACCGACCAGAGCAGCCCGCGCCAGAAGTACCGCTTCAGCGCGACGAAGAAGGAGCCCATACGCTCCTCCTTCTCATCGCGCAGCACGTGCGCCGCCCACCAATAGGACGCCAGCGTCGCGGGTCCGACGGTAATGACCGGCAGCGAGCAGACCAGCCAGAGGACGTTCAGCATGATCACGCCCGGCAGATTCGACCACGCCACTCCGAAGCTGCGTTTCCATGCCGCCAGACCCGCTTTCACCGGCTTCTACCTCCCGCTCAGGCGCGGCGCGCCGATCGGACAAAGAGCTCAATCTTGTCCCACGCCTCCGCCTTGACGGCTGCGAGGCCCAGGGCGCGCAACCCGGGATCCAGGGCGTCCAGTTGCGCCGACGTCATTCGCTGCAGCCCGCCCATAGCCCGCAGCATGGCGTTCTCCAAATCGGTGGCGATGTTCATTTTGCTGACGCCGCCACCCGCTAGAGCCATCGCCTGGTGGACGGTCTCGGCGGGGAGGCCCGAGCCCCCATGCAGCACGATGATCGTCTCCGGCCCCACCTGCCGGCGGATCTCCGCCAGACGGGCGAAGTCGATCTTCGGGTTCTTGACCATGTACACGCCATGCGCCGTGCCCACCGAAACGGCCAGCGCATCGCAGCCTGTCCGCCGCACGAACTCGGCGGCTTCTTCGGGCACGGTGTACATCTCCTCGTCGTTTTCGGACTCCAGCTTGTCGGTCGTGGTCAGCTTGCCCAGCTCCGCCTCCACGGAGACGCCCCGGGCGTGGGCGTACTCCACTACCTGCCGGGTGATCGCGACATTCTCCGCGAACGGCTTGGCGGACGCGTCCACCATGACGGAGTTGAAGCCCGCCGCAATCGCTTCCTCAATCATGGCAAAATCCCACGTGTGATCCAGGTGGAGGGCAAACGGGAGGTCGACCTTCAGATCCGTGACCACCCGCTCCAGCTCGTCCCGGAACGCCCGGGGCGTCAGCTGGAACCAGCCCAGCTCCCGCTGGCTGATTTCGATGATGAACGGCGAACGGGCGTCCACACAAGCCTCGACTACGGCCCGGATGCAGGCCCGGTACCGGGCGTTAAACGCCGCAACCACATAACCCTCGGCCTGGGCCCGGGGCAGAAACTGCGGCAACGTCAGGCTGCCGGGAATGCGGGTATTCATGATTGGCTTCAGTCCTTTGCGGCGAGAACTCGGGCGGCCGCCTGCAGGCCGGAGACGGGGCTGGAGAGGATCGGGACCTTGGGCGCCTCTTTCAACTGCCCCACCACCCGGGCCAGGGAAGCCTGCGCCAGCACGATCACGTCACTGCGCTGCAGCAGTCCTTCCAGCACCGCGGAGACCAGACGGTCGTGCTCGTCCGCCCGGCCGGCATTCAGGGCCTGATAGGCCCCCTCCACTCTTACGGCTTCCACGGTGACCGCCTTGCCCGCGGCCGCCGCCTTACGGCGGATCATGCCGGCGGTGGGCTCCAGCGTCGTGCCTACCGTGGCGATCACCCCGATGCGCGACCCGAGCCGGACGGCCTCATCGGCCATGGGATCATCGATGCGCAGGACCGGAATGGCGCAGGCCGTCCGGGAGCGCTCCACGGCGTCGCCCACCGACGAGCAGCACCAGAGAATCGCGTCCGCCCCGGCCGCTGCGGCCTGGGCGTTGTAGGCGTCCATGCGCGCCTCCACAGCTGGGGTAACCTGGCCGGCGGCCATGACGTCCGCCAGCAGGCTGTCGTCCATCAGGTTGATGATGCGGGCGCCCGGCACGTGCTGGGCAGCCAGTTCCTTCAGGCCGGTGACGGTGAGCGGGGTAGTATGGAGCAAGGCCAGGGTCTTGGGCATTGCAGCCGCCTCCTTGGTATCGCAGAACTCCAGGCCATTTGCTTGGATTCGTCGCACCTGCCTGCCATTTCCTTTTGGACTTGCATCAATCGCACAGCTACCGTTCCGTCCACCGCCGAGCCTCCGCCCAGACGGCACGGATGGCTGCATAGTCCTGCTCCTCCAGGGGCTCCAGGCTGTCCAGGGCAGTGGCGAAATAGAGCGATGGCACGCCGAGCCGGTTCTGGATTTGCAGATACTCCCGCCACTGGCGGCGGTTCGGCATGGGCCAGTTGTCCGTATCGACAAGCAGCGTCGGGCAGGCGGCCCGCGCGACGCCCGCCCGGTGGATCATCTGCGGCACGACAGGCGTTCCGCCATTGATGTCGTTCAGGCGGATCATGTCGGTCACCGCGGCAAAGTACGGATTGGGCGTGTGGGTCATGACGAGGGCGTCGGGCTTGAGCCGCTTCGCCTCGTCGTGCAGGATCCCGAGCAGCTTGTACAGCAGCTCCACGCCCCACCCGGGGCCGTACCGGGTCAATCCGGGGCCGGAGGGCGTGCGGGCGGAGAAATCGACCTTGAAGCCGTCGGCGTCGTAGCCGTCCGGCCCGAGCATCAGGCGGACGGACCGGCGCAGGGTCGCCGCGTAGTCCGGATTGGTCGGGTCAGCAGCGACGGGCAGGCCGGCGAAGTTGCGGATGCACTGTCCGGGCGGCAGTCCTTCGGGATCCCAGGCCTTCCACCAGAGCAGCACCTTCCGACCAAGTGCGTGCTGTCGGTCAATCCAGCCGCGCAGATCGGGCCACTTGGCCGGGTCCGCCTCGCCGGTGCCGTAGTGCAGAGCCCACTTGTCGTCCAGCACCAGCGTGCCGGGGTTCAGCCCGTTCCGCTCCAGCGCGGCGAGGATTCGGTCGTAGTTGCTCTGGGTGCAGAGGTCGGGCGCCCGGCCCCCTTCCACCCGCGCCAGGTGACACTGGGCGCCCCATCCGCACTGAATGGGCTCGCTCCACCACCGCGGCCGGCTCTGTGCGTCGGGCTGGGTGACGAGGCCCAGCATACCGAGGGTCTCGACGTACCGGCGGACCCCGGCGTACGGATCAGCCGCATCGAAGCAGAAGAGCACCGAAGGCGTTTCGAAGGTGCCGTCGACTTGCGTATACCCCTCGTATGCAAGGCGAAACGAAAAGGCGTACTCGACCGCATCATAATGAAACGCCGTGAAGTTGTACTCGCCCGGCTGCACGCCCAGACCCATGGTCAGCCACGGCCCCGGGGGCAGGTTGGTGCCATCCTCACACAAGGCGGCCTGAGCGACCGGGCTCTCGCCCTGGTCGGCGCCTGCCGAGCCGGCCTGCAGGCTAACCTTCGCCGGCGCCGCCGCGTTGAGGCTCACGCCATAGCAGAAAGGCGCCGGCGTGAAGAACCAGTGGCCTTTGCCTGGCAGGCTGGTGCCCAGCACGTCGATCGCGGTCGATTGGGTGGCCGGCAGAGCCCGCTGCTCGCTGCTCCACGGTTCGGGATTGAAGAGCGAGCGGAAGCGGAAGCCGCTCTGGAAGAAGCCGCTTCCCCAGCGCAGATGGCCGGAGTAATATCCGCCGAAGAGATGCACGTCGGTCAGGCGCACCCGCCCCCGCACCCGGACGAATGCCTGCAGGAACTGGTCGCGGCACAGGAAGACCAGCTCCTTCGCCGCCCAGAGGGTGCTGTCGGCGGCAACGGTCACCCGGATCAGGCCGTCCGACTCTTCAGCCACGGGGGCGCCCAGCCGGGCCGTGCCGTCCAGCCCCTCCATCCCGTGCACCGATGAGGCCAGGAAGAGCTCCGCCCAGCGGCGCCCGGCGGCATCGTCCAGCATGGCGAACGGCCGGTCGGCGGGAAACGATAGGGTGTATCCGGCGGCCTGGATTTTCAGGCCCGCCGTGTCATTCACAATGCGCAGCACTTACTCCACTCCGTTCCGGAGAATCACCTGTTGCCAGAAGCGGGCGCTGTCCTTCGGAATCCGCCGCTGGGTCGGGTAATCGACGTAGACGATGCCGAACCGCTTGCTGTAGCCGAAAGCCCATTCGAAGTTGTCCATCAGCGACCACATGAAGTAGCCCTTCAGGTTGGCGCCGCCTTCGATGGCCTTGTGGGCGGCCTTGACGTGCTCCCGCAGGAAGGCGACCCGCCCGGGGTCGTGCACCTGGCCGTCGGGGCTGATTTGATCGTTGAAGACGGCGCCGTTCTCCGTTATGTAGATGGGCAGGTCGCCATAGTCGGCCTTCAGCCGAAGCAGGAGGGCGGTCAGCCCCCAGGGGACGATCTCCCAGCCGAAGTCGGTGGTGGGAACGCCGGGGCTCCGGTCGACGACGAACCAGCCCAGGTCGCTGCCCGGGGTGGAGCGGATCACACGGCGGTGGTAGTAGTTGACGCCCAGGAAGTCCGGCTTACCGCCGCTAAGGTCGCCGGGGCGCAGCCATTGGGTGACGTCGGCGCCGAGGCTTTGATAGTGGGTGACCATATCTTCCGGATAGCGCCCGTTCAGGACGGCTTCGAGGAACCAGCGGTTGGTGTAGCCGTCCGAAAGGCGGGCGGCAGCTTCGTCGCCGGGCCTTTCGGGATAGGTCGGGGAGAGGCTGAGCGTAATGCCCAATTGACCCCGGTGGGGCGCCTGCATGGACAGGTGGTGGGAGAGCATCAGGTGATGGGAGACCCGCACTGCCGACGCCAGGTCGCCCTTGACGCCCGGGGCGTGCACGCCGCGCAGGTAGCCGAGCATGGCGATACACCACGGCTCGTTGTGGGTGATCCAGAGCGGCACTTCAGGCAGGGCGTCGAACATGGTCGCCGCGTATTCGGCAAACCGGTAGGCCGTGTCGCGATCGGTCCAGCTCAGGGTGGCAGGCAGGTCCCAGTGGTTGAGCGTGACAGCCGGCGTGATCCCGCGGGCCAGCAGCCGCTCGACCAGGCGCCGGTAGAAGCCGATGCCCTTGGGATTGACCGGTCCCTTGCCGTCCGGGAAGATGCGCGTCCAGCCGATGGAGAACCGGTACCCCTGCAGCCCGAGTTCAGCCATCAGGTCAACGTCGGATTCCATGCGGTTATAGTGGTCGCAGGCGATGTCGCCGGTATCGCCGTTCTCAATTTTGCCGGGAATGTGGGAGTAGACATCCCAAATGGACTCGCCCCGGCCGTCAGCTTTCGTCGCTCCTTCAACCTGATAGGCCGCCGTGGCGGCGCCCCACAGAAAGCCGTCGGGAAAACGCAGCATCTTTACTTGTCACTCCTCTTGGGAACGGTTCGGATTACCCACTATTCCTACCAACCCAAACCCGACAGGAATGGGCTCCACTTAGTCTAACCGTTGAACTAAGTTCGACCGTTCAGAGCCGAAATCCTCCAACCACCGCCATTTCGTTGCCAGCCGGGACGGCTCCGTAGGGGAGGTCAACTTTCTGGAGGAGTAGCCAATACTACCTCCGGAAAGGAGGGAACCGTCTTGAGCAACCGCAGGAATCATCCCGGTCCGCGCCATGAGGAGCAGCAGGGACCCGCCGGCTTCCAGGTGGAAGGGCCATCCGCCGGATACAGCCTGGAGGAGTTGGGCCAGCCGGCCCGGTCGCAGAACGCGCGAGAAGTCATGGAGGAGCACTTCGATCACCCCAAGCGTCATACCCCGGGACACGCGCCGCAAGACTGACAATGCCGAAGCCCCCGACGGTGAAGTCGGGGGCTTCGCTGCGCTATTGCACGACGCTGACGGCGGTATGGCACTGGGCGATGCAGTTGTCCACCGCGTTGATGGCCATCTGATATGCGGTCTTGGCCTGGGGATTCTGGATGGAGTTGAGCTGGCTGGCCATCTGGCCCTTCATCTGTTCGCAGCTCTGCTTGCACTGCTCCAGAAGCTCTTTCGGGCTGCTCATGCGGATCATCCTCCTCTGCCGGGTTGTCCGCCTTGAAGCGGCTTCCTTAGACTGCTCATCCCGGCACGAACTCATAGCAGGATCTTGCGTAGCCCGAATCGAAAGGCGAATCCGGCGACGTCTAAAGGCGTGAACTGGGTTCACAAGGAGGCTGCTTATTCATGACTGATCTTCGCTATCCCGTTGGTAGGTTCACGTTTGAAGGTGAAGTAAGCGAGGCTCACCGCAAGGCCTGGATCGATGAGGTTGCAGCGGCGCCCGCCCGTCTCCGGGCCGCCGTGGCCGGCCTGACGGCGGCGCAGTTGGACACCCCGTACCGGGAAGGCGGCTGGACGGTGCGGCAAGTCGTTCATCACCTGGCCGACAGCGACATGAACGCCTACATCCGGTTCAAGCTGGCCCTGACCGAAACCGAGCCGACCGTCAAGCCGACTGACGAAGGACGATGGGCGGAGTTGCCGGACGCCCGGTCGGCGCGTGTCGAGATCTCCCTGGAACTGCTGGAGGCGGTGCACGAGCGCTGGGTGATCACCCTCCGGGCCATGTCGGCGGTAGATTTTGAGCGGGCCTACATGCACCCGCAGAACGGCCGGACGACTCTCGACAAGGCGCTGGCCCTCTATGCCTGGCACGGCCGGCACCACACGGCCCATATTACGGCGGTGCGCAATCGGATGGATTGGTGAAAATGAGGCGGCGGGTCAGGGTTGGTACCTGACCCGCCGCCTCGGGCTATCCCGAATGGAGCACCGCCACGTCCGGGCCCGGCATTCCCACGTAGTAGCCCTGTGCATAGTCCACCCCGTAGGAGCGGATCCGTGCCAGTGTCGGGGCGTCTTCCACCCATTCGGCGATGGTCTTGATGCCGAGAGCCTTCGCGATCGTGACAATCCCCTGCACCAGAGCTTCATCGGTGCCGCCATCAAGGTCCTTCATCAGGCTGCCGTCGATTTTGATGAAGTCGACGGGCAGGTGCTTGAGGTACGTGAAGGATGCGTACCCGGAGCCCAGGTCGTCGATGGCGAACCGACACCCCTTGGCCCGCAGTGTCTGAATGAAAGCCCTGGCCCGCGTCAGGTCCGAGATGGCGGAAGTCTCCGTAATCTCAAAGACCAGCTGCCCGGGGGAGACGCCGGTGGCCGCCAGGTGGCCTTCGATCGCCCCCTGCAGTTCCAAATCATCAAACGCCCGTCCGGAAAGGTTCAGTTCCAGTTCGATATAGACGCCCCGCTCCCGCAGTTGGGCGAGCCGGCGAATCCCCGCACCCACAACCCAGCGATCGATTTGGTGCATGAGGGGCAGCGGTTCGATGTGCGGCAGGAAGGCCATCGGGTAAACCAGGCTCCCGTCCCGCGCCGTCAGGCGCAGGAGGGCTTCGTACCGGCTGATTTCGCCCGTCGCCAGATGCATGATCGGTTGAAAATGGAGCACCAGGCGCCCTTCCGACAGCGCCCTGTGCACTTCCAGCTCCCAAGGCACCTGGGTCTCCGCCCGCTGCGCCGCGAAGAACCGGTACCCGTTCCGGCCGTTGCGCTTGACTTCGTACATGGCGATATCGGCCTGGACGAGCAGGGACTCAACGGTCTGACCACATTCGGGATAGAGCGTCACGCCAATGCTGGCATGGACCGGAAAAGCGTCCGGTCCGGCGGCGGCGCCCAACTGCCCCAGGTGAAACAGGATCCGCTCCGCAAGGCTCCGGGCGGCCCGCAGGTCGCTGCCCGGCATCAGCACGGCGAACTCATCGCCGCCGAGGCGGGCAACGGTTTCGGTCTCACGGACCTGGCTGGTCAGCACGAGCGCTACCCGCTGCAGCAGCCGGTCGCCAGCGGCGTGCCCGTACCGGTCGTTGATCTCCTTGAAATGGTCCAGATCCAGGAAGAGGAGTGCACCGTGAGCCGTTCCGGCGGAATCCGCAGTCAGTTGTTCGGATACGGATTCCAGAAAACGCCGCCGGTTGACGAGGTGGGTGAGCGGATCACGCTCGGCAAGGCGGACAAGTTCCTTGCCGACTTCTGTCAGCTCTTCGTTCTGCGTCGTCAGTTCTTCGTTGGCCGCCTGCAGTTCACCCTGCGCGTGGTGCAGTTCGAGCGCAAGGCGGCGCTGCTCCGAGGCGTTCTGAATCACCATGTACCCAACCGTGGTAATGCCGACCAAGCGGAACAGGACGACCCAGGCGAGTGCGCCGTCCCACCCCCACATCCAGAGCCTGAGGCCCATGGACATCAGCATGAACCCAAGGTTGGTTGCCAACACGCCCGCACCGTCAATGGGCCCCAGGACCCGGGTTGCCAGCATGGGCGCCACGACGGCAGCAACGGAGATCCCATGTGCAGCCAGGTTTCCGCCGAGCATGAGATGGGCGGTCACCGCAGAGAAGGTATACAGGTGGCAGCGCAGGCGAACGGACATGCGGCCGAGATTGGGAAAGATCCAGAAAGCCAGCACATTGTAGGCCACCAGCACCAGAACGGTGTAGTTGACGGAAAGCACCATGCGGGGGCGGGTAAGCTCCTCCGCCACACCCATAGCCAGCGCCGCCAAAATGAGCAGCCAGGTCCACATTTCGGCCAGGCGTTCCACATTCGAAAACGGCCGGTCCTCCGGGCGGGCTTGCACGAGCGCGGGCCGAAAGATCATCGTCAGTCCGAATGTCAGGTTGAACAGGGCGCCTTCCCGGAGTCCGGAGGAAAGGAAGGTAACGGCGAAAATGGCGGGAACGACCGTCGCAGCGCCCCGGGCCAGCGTTTGTACCCAGGGGCGGATGCATCGGAGGCGTTCTGGCATGAGCAGGCCGGCCGCCCCGAGGAGGATGGCTGCTCCCACCGGCAGGTGATACGGCCGCAGCGTAGCAAAAGCCTCCGGCGGGAGCCTGTCAGGCACCGCCAGCAGCAAGGAGCCGGTCACGATGCTCATGCTGCCGTACACGATATCGAACAAGTCAAGCGTCTCTTGCGGATTGCCGCGGCCCCATGTCTGCAAGGAAACAGCGCAGACCGCAACTGCCAGGATAAAAAAGATCAGCCCGACAAAATGGTCGCCGGTGGTCGAGTTGCGGTAGGCCTCGATCAGCAGAGGCAATGCGGACAGGCCGACCAGCGGTGCGGCCTTCCAACTGCGAATGCCGTAGCGAACGAGCATCAGCAGCACCACACCGCCGACAAGGAACAGTGGCGGGCGCCAGGCTTTAAGCTCCCCCGCACTCAAGACCGCCAGCGGACTGGCTCTGAAGTAGAGGATTAGCGCCCAGCCGATTTCCACAATACCTACAGCAAACCCCAGCCGCCGGGTGTCAATCCCAGCCGGACTTCTGCACACGACACCCGCCCCCGCGGCACCAATGACTGGTTGAAGAACTCTAGTAGTGCCTATTTCAGTGTAACATAATTGATAATCCCTTTACAGACAAATGATAGAAGATCAGGAATCCATGGGCTGACACGAAAAAGGCGTCAGCCTGCGCTGACGCCTTGTCGCAGTACGAGTATCACACGGCCTGATCCCAACCGTTTTCACGGATGATCTGCCAAAGCTTGCGGGAGTATTCCGGGTCGGTGGCGTACCCGAGCTTCTGGGGTCCGAGCATCTCCGTCCACGCCTTCAGGTCCTTGCCCGCAGCGTAGGCCGGCCTGTAGTAATCGCTCGTAAGCAAGCGGGCGTGCTCCGTAATCGACTGTTCATAGGAATGGTAGGCTCGGAACTGCTGGATCGTGCGAATCATTCGGCCACCGACAAATTCCACAGTGGGCGATTCGACCGAACCGGCAGGGCCGACACCCTTGATCCCGAACAAGTTATAGCTCTCCCGACCGGTGGCGGCATCCTTCGGGGTGGCGGTGCCCCAGCCGGTCTCCAGGGCCCACTGCGCAGCCTGGATCTGCCAGGGGACGCCCGTCTCACGCTCGGCCTGCAGGAAATGTAGCTTCAGCGCATTGAATCTGTCATGGGCCACTCCGCCGGCTGGGGTGCTGACGGCAGATATGGAAGGCTTGGCCTTCGCCGCCGGCAGGGACGGGCCGGACGACGGGAGATTGAGCGAGGCCAGTTCCAGGCCGGAGAAATCGATATCCGTCAGGCCGCCGGACAGGCTGAGCATGACGGCGACCTGCGGGTCCAGCTTGCCGCCGGCCAGGAGCCGGGCCATCTGCGAAACGGTCGCCTCAAGCGTGCCGTCTTTCTCCTGTGCGGCCCTGAGCATCTCGGCGAACGCCTCCGGCGAGGCACCCGCCGGGCGGGCAGACCGCTGCTGCGCCCCGGGCGCCTGGACCCGCTGCTGGTTGGCATCGATTCGCGTCACCGCTCTTCCCGCCTTCCGTTCTACACTGACATATCTAGGGCTAAAGTATATCAGATTTTGCCGGATCGGGCTATCTGGAGGAATGTGTAACCCATGCAGATCACATCCATCGACAATGCACTTGCAGAAGTGTTCGGGCGGTACTCGACCCGGTGGCAGCCAGCCGATCCCCTGCAGAAACTGATTGAGCGCATTCTCGGTCAGCGGACGACGCACGCACACGTCGAGCGCGCCCTGCTGAACCTGAGCAGCCGGTGCCGGGGCTGGAGCGACGTGGCGGCGCTGCCGCACGATGTGCTGGCGGATCTGATCCGCCCGGCGGGGCTGGCACAGCCGAAAGCTGCCCGCATTCACGGTGTGCTGGAGCGGATCCTGCAAGATCACGGCGAATACTCGCTGGCCTGCCTGGGGCGGATGGACAACCGGGCCGCCACCCGGTATCTGCTGACCTTGCCCGGCGTCGGGGAGCATACGGCGGCGCTGGTGCTGATGTTCGCGCTCGGGCGCCCCGGCATCATGCCGGTGGACACCCACGTGCACCGGGTGGCCCGGCGCCTGGGCTGGGCGCCCCCCGATGCGACGGCGCGCGCCGTGCAGCAGGCGGTGGAAGTGGCAGCGCCGGCGGCAAACCTGATGGACCTGCACGTCAACCTCGTCCGGTTAGGCGAGCGGGAGTGCGGTCCGGGCAGCACTGATTGCCTCAACTGTCCTGTGACGGAGCTCTGTGCGGCCTCCTTGCGCAGGCTCTGGAGATGAACCGGGACCATCGGCACCTTGACGCAGCCGTTGTGAAAAGCCACGCCCCCCGCTGACTAACACGTAGGTGTTATATCGGCGGGGGGCGTGTCCTATGATACGGTGAACCCGGCGGCAAGCGCCTCCTGGCAGGCGTAGAGCACCATGCCGACCGACCAGGCATGAGAGAGGGTCAGCAGCTTCCCCTTGGGCTGGAAGCAATCCGTGTTGTACCAGCGCTCCGTCACCATGCCCTTGTAGGCGTTGAAGTCGCCGTCGGCCCGGGCGATGAACTGGAGGAAGCAGGCCAGGTTGTCGCGGGTCCGCTCCCGGTAGTACGCATCGCCCGTGTACCGGGCCAGGCGCAGCATTTCTGGCAGACAGACCAGCCCGTAATTGTGCAGATGCTGATTGGACGGCGAAGCGACGTCGGCGCCCCGGGACCGGAAGCCGTACTGCCTGAGGAACGTGTGCGGCGGGAAGTCCAGGTTGTAGGTCCAGCGGAAGGTCATGGTCCAGTCCGCGGCACGCCGGGCCAGGTCCAGCCACTCGTCGCGCCTGTCCGCCTCGTACAGGCTGACGTACGCGATGACGGCGTTATAGCCGTCCTCCGACGTCGGCGCCAGGTGGACATCCTCCGGCGCCCCGTAGATGAACTCGGCCTCCACAAACCGGGCGTAGTAACGGCCGGCACGGGCTGCCGCCTCGGCATAGCCGCCGGCAAGCAAGGCCGGAATCCAGAGCATGCCCCCGGCGCCGTCCCACTCCATCACTTGGCCGGTCTGGCAGTGGTAGTAGGTGCCAAAGGAGCCGTCCGGCCGCTGGATGCCAGCGATGTACTGCAGGTTGGAATCGACCGCCGCCCGCCAGTTGGGATGGTCGGGCTCCACCTGCAGCGCCCTTTGCATGAAGAGCGTCGCTTCGGCGATGGTCCGGGTGTGAATCCACTGCTTGTCCGGCGTCCAGCCGCACGACCAGCCCCGGTCAGCCCGCCACTCGCCCCAGAACGTGCCGCACGGGGCCAGCCCCGAGGCAATCTTGTCCAGCACCGCCCGGCCCGCATCGGCGTACTCGCCGCCCTGCCGCAGCAGTGTGAAGGCGTAGGGCGCCCCGCTGACCCAGCCCACGTGCATGTGGTGCCGGTCTTCCTTGGCGCCGCCTTCCCGGTCGAAGGCTGCGGTTTCGATCAAGGTGCCGTCCTTGTAGTGCCAGCGCACCAGGCCGTAGGCCGCCAGCTCGGCCGCCTCGGCAGGAGTCAGCCACGGGTGCAGGGAGTGTTCGGCTGCATCTCGTTCGTACAGCGCCCGGAGGAAGGGATCATACGCGTGCCGGTCCGGCCCGCCGACGTAAATGCGATAGCCGAGCCGGACTTCGCTGCCGGGCTCCCACCGCCAAACGGGGCACTGGGGCGGGGCGGGCTTGCCGGGCGCCGCGTAGGCCACGGGCTCCTCGCGATAGGGGAAGTTCAGGCGCAGTTCCGCCCCGAGACGCCCGCCTGCAAACCCGATGCCGCTTTGCCCGAGGGGCGAAACCTCGTCGGTGGCGAGGGCACCGCACCCCGCCTCGTTCCAGGCGAATACGGCAGGCACCGCCGCCCGGTCGGCCCGGAACGACCAGGCATGGCTGACCAGTTCCGCCGGGCTGCCGCCCGCGGGGTCGTACCGGGGGTAGAGCCGGGTGCAGTGCTTCAGCCGGTTCTCGCCGTAGAAGATGCCCGGAATCAGCCAGGTGGGTTCACCGGGCCCGGCCAGGGTCCAGGCGACCTGCAGGCCGCACTCCAGGGGCTCGGCGCCCGTGTAGGTCACCAGCATGTCGACTTCGTGGTAGAGCCCATGGTCCGTGAACTGCGCCCGGGCGGCAAACCCGCTGCCGGCGCCGTGCGCCGTCGTCGCGTCGCGCATGCCCGCCACCGGCACTTCGCCGGCCAGGCCGCCGGGCAGCATGACCCGTACGAGCGACTTGGCGCGCAAGCTTCCCTGATGCCCCTTGAGCCGGACTTCGTTACAGAGGCCGATTACTTCCGCCAACGCGCACCACCTCCGTGTTCCAGCCCGATACGTTCACCGCACGATGCGGCTCGTCGATCCCCGTGAAGTTGACCTTCACGCTGCGCGACTCGCCGGGCAGCAGGCTGAAGTAGTTCTCCGAGAAGTAGACGTAACCCTCCGCCTCCGCCAGATCGCGGGCATCGTCCAGGAAAATGTTCAGCGCCGCCGCTCTGCCCTCATTGCGGATGGTGAGGTTCCAGTGGTCGTCCCGCTCGACGGTCAGGTCCGTGCGCGGCGCCGCCCACATGGGCGCCAGGGTCGGCGTCCGGGCAAACAGGTAGCGGTTGCCGGCCTCGCCGCCCGCCCTCAGGGCCACATCCAGAAAGAAGACTTCCTCCACCCCATCCAGGGGCAGGTCAACCTTGCCCAGGGGCGTGGTCGCGTCGGGGGCGACGGCCACCCCCGTTTCCAGGCTCCAGAAGCAGCGCCCGCTCAACCCGACCACACGGGCCGTGAGAACCGCATCGACACCGGCATGCCCGGAACACAACGCGAAGATTTCCGCCGAAAAGGGGCCGGCGCCGGGCCACACCTGCGCAGCGAACCGGGCGGTCACCGCCAGGGGCTGATAGGCCTTGCGCACGCCCCAGTACCCGGGCTTGGGCCGCCCGTAGTAATCGACGGCGGCCGTGCAGTAGGCGTTGGGGTACGGCTCGTTGAACTGCCAGGGCAGCGTCCCGCTGCACTGGTAAGCCCGCCGCCGGTCCGCTTCCAGGGCGTAGCGGAGCGCTTCATGCTGCAGGAACTGGCTCGCCTTCTGCAGCGCGCCGATATCGCCGATGCCCCCGAAGGACTGCTGAATCAGGGGCTCGTTGATCCACCAGGCGCCCAGGTGAAAGTAAACGGGGTTGTCCCGGGTGGCGGGCCACCGGTGCTCCGGCCGGATGGTCTTGTTCAGGGCCGCCGGGTTGGTCATGCCCTCGGCGCCGAACTCGCTGTGCAGCAAGCAGGAACCGCCGTTGTACAGGGTGTACTGGGCAGTCAGCCCCTGGTGCTCCCAGGGACCATGCACATCACCGGCACCCGCGGGCGAGGCGGGAAACCAGTGCCGGTCGGGGTCGAGCCGCCGCACAACGCCCGCCAGGGCGCCCAGCACCGGCTCGCTGTCATCGAGCGGCTTGCCCTGCAGGTCGTACAGTTCGTTGCCCCCGCACCAGAGGACCAGCGCAGGGTGGTTGCGCCGCCGGGGAATGATCGCTTCCGCTTCCCGGACCATCATGTCGATGAACTCCGGGTCGGTGGAGGGCTTGTTCTCGATGCCCGAACTGGACTGGATAAACTCCTGCCAGACCATGATGCCGAACCGGTCGCACAGGTCGTAGAAGGCTTCCTTCTCAATCAGCCCGCCGCCCCAGACCCGCAGCAGGTTGACGCCGGCCTGCCGTGCGAGCGTCAGCAAGTGCTCCAGCTTGGCTGGCCGTTCGACTCCGTACATCACATCGATGGGCACCCAGTTCCAGCCCATGGCGTAAATGCGTTTGCCGTTCACCACAAAGGTGTATGCCTCGTCTGACCCGTCGTTCGGCACCATCTCTACCTTGCGGATGCCAAAGGGAATGCGCCGGGTGTCGGAGCCCGCCACCCTGACTTGCAGGGTATACAGCGGCTGCTCCCCGTGGCCGTTGGGCCACCAGAGGCGGGGCTCAGGCACCGGCAGGCTCAGTTCGCCGCCGTCCGCGGCGACGGCATGCGCCACCACTTCCTCATCCATCCGAATCACCGCCTCAACGGCGGCCGGCGCCGACAGGGCGACGCTTACCTGCACGTCCGCCCGGTGGAAATCGTCCGTCAGCAGCGTACGGATAAAGACGTCATCGATGCGGACAGGACCCGTCGCCTCCAAATAGACTTCATCCCAGATGCCCACGTGGGGCATGCGGGGGCAGAAGTCCCACCAGTAAGTCATGCGGCTCTTGTGCGTCCTGACTTTCGCCGTCTTCGACACCTGGGGCTGCTCCGGCGGAGCCGGCTCGATCACAACCGACAGCAGGTTCTCCTCACCGTACTTCAGGCGTTCGGTCACGTCGAAGCTGACGGGAACAAACATGCCCCGGTGGGCGCCCAGCCGCTCCCCGTTCAGGAAGAACTGAGCTTCATAGTCGACCCCGTCGAAGCACAGCCGGACCCGCTGCCCCCGCAGCGACTCGTCCGGCCTGAACGTTTTCTTGTAGATCCACGTGCGCTGCGGCACCCACTCGACGGCGAGGCTGTTTCGCTCAAAGTACGGGTCGGGAATCAGCCCCTGCGCCCACAGGTCGTGCTGGACGGTGCCGGGGACGGCGCCCTGGTACCAATAGCGCAGGTCCCGGGTGTCGGGCTTTTCCGCGTTCCGCCAGATCCAATCTTCGCCGATAAAGCCCTTGAACAGCCAGTCGCGGCCGCCCAACGAGATTCGCTCTGCCATGTGTACCTCCGGTCGGGAACTTAGTCTATGTGGTAAATGAAGTGATGGTTCTCTCAGCGCTCCGGAAAGTCCTGCCGCCGTTTGCGGTCGCCGGCCAGAGGATAGTGTATCCGCACACGCCTTTGGAAGAGACTAAGGGCAGGGCCATTTGCTGAGGGATCGAGGTGGAGCATCGTGGGCGCCATCCCAACCGAGCATGAAGCTCTCCGTGCTCTCGTGCACGAATTGTTCCCGAGTCCGGAAGCATCCGGGGTGGAGATCCGTCATGTCGCTCCGCTCGGGAGCCCGCCTGTGACGATCATGTATATCCACGACCTTGTGCCGCCATCCGACCTGGAGCGGCTGGTACTGGCACCCCTGGCCCCGGGCGGCCTGGCCGGATCCCCGAACGACGTTGCTCGGTCCGGCCGGTTCCCTGCCCCCCTTCTCACTGTCGTGGAAGAGGGCGTCGCCCTCCGCGACGGGCTGCTTTCCGGTCTGACAGGCGTTCACATCGCCGGGTACCCAGCGGCGCTTTTGATCGGCGGCGGACGCGCGCCGCGTCTGGAGTCCAGCTTTAGCTCCGACACGGAGCATAACCTGCGCATGCTGTTCCGGCACCTGCCCGACCCGGGTGTGAACATCCGGCGGGTCATCGGAACAGGCGGTGTCAGCTGCGCTGTCGCCTTTGTGGAGTCCGCGGCCCGGCCCGAGGTAGTGCAGGCGGTTACGGACTGGGCCGGGCGCATGAGCGCGCAGGAACCCCGCATGCCCCTATGGCGCGCAGCCCTCGGCAGCGTCCGCCTGCCCCCGGCCGTCGAGTGCACGGTGCCCACTACAGCGGCCGCGGCTCTGCAGAAGGGATACATTTTTGTGGCGGCAGATCACCTGGTCACCCCGCTCCTGGCCCCGACGACCCTGGAACTGCTCCTGGATGGACCGCACGACGCCGCCCTGCCGCCCGCGGTACGGCGCCTGGTCCTCTGGCCCCGGCTGTTCGCGGTCGCTGTCGGGCTGCTGCTGGCCGCCTTCCTCATCGCGGTGACGGCATACCACCACTCGCTGGTACCCGGGCCGTTCCTGGTCGCCATTGCTTCCAGCCGGCAGAATGCGCCGTTCCCCATCGTCCTCGAAATGTTCATCGTTGCGTTCATTGGTGATGCGGCAGAAGCCGCGTCGATGAGAATCGGAAAGGCGCAGCTGGCTCTGGTTCCCTGGATTGGCGTGACGTTGGCAGTGATTGGCGCCATGCAGGTGGGCATTCTCGGACCCTTGACGGGCTTCGCGTCGGTCGTCGCTGTGGTGGTCAGGGATACCCTGCCTAGCCGTGCCCTGGGGCGGACTGTTCGGATCTGGCGGTACTTCTTTATGGCGGCTGCAGCCGCCCTCGGCATGTACGGCATGACACTACTGGTCTTTGCGGCGCTGATCTATTTGGGAGAAGAGCGGTTTTTCGCTCACTCCGTCAGGTTCGCACCGGATTCGGTGGCGTCATGACGAGGCCCCGCATCTCGCCGAGACAACTATGGGTGGTTGTCCTTGGCTCACTACTGACCACCGCTTTTTACACATTCCCCCGCGCCGCCGCCATGGCCACCTCCACGGCGGCGCCCTGGGCCATTCTGCTCAGCGGCGGTCTCGGTTTCCTTCTGTTCTGGCCTGTCGTAGCCAAGCTGGCCAGGCATCCGGGAAAGAACCTGGTCGATCTCGCCGTCATCGCCGGCGGGAGACCGCTGGCGATTGCCACAGCCCTGTTGCTGGGCGGTTTCTTCATCGGGTCAGCGGGCATCAGCGTTCGGCAGGTGTCGGAAATGGTGGTGACAGCGCTTTACCCGCACACGCCGCAAACCTTCGCCATGACCAGCCTCGTGGCTGTCGGCGCGCTGGGCGCCGCCGCCAGCCCCGGGGGGGCCATTTGGGTCGGTTCACTGTTTGTCTGGCCCATGCTCTTCGCAATCGGGGTAGTCTGCGTGGGCAACCTGGGCTGGGGACAGTTCCGGAACGTGATACCCATGTCGGGACACGGGTTGTTGCCGGTCGCACTGCAACTGCTGCCCCTGACGTCATACCTGGACCCGCTGGTCTACATGGCCGTCTTTTGCCGCTTCATCGTCACGCCGCGCCACCTGGTGCGCCAGGCTGCCTACGCCGTCGGAATTGCAGTTGCCGCCTGGGCTGCCGTGATTCTACTCTACCAGATGGTCTTCCCCCTCCCGGGGGGACTGGACGTGCAGTTTCCGGTCTTCGATATGAGCCGCCTGGTCCAGGGCGGACGTTACCTGGAGCGAATCGATGCCCTGTGGGTGTTCTCCTGGACATTTGGGTCGGCAAGCCGGCTCTCCATTGCACTGCTGGCGACGGCACTGCTGTTTCAGGATGCCTTCGGCCTGCCGGACCACCGCCGGGCGGTGCTGCCGCTGACGACGGCCATCCTTTCGTTCGCACTCTTTCCATCCAATCAGGCCGGGGCCGTGAATTTTGAGACCTACGACCTGCGGCAATGGGGCTTCGTCCTGGTTCTGGGGCTGCCGCTGGCGATCGCGGTGCTTGCACGGATTCGCCAGAAAAAGGCTTGGCAACCGCCGGAAACCGGAGGGAACCTCGATGCGTAAGCGAACGGCCGCGTTGCTGGCGGCCCTGGCGATTTTGCTGACCGGCTGCTGGGATATGACCGGCATTGAGGATACGGTCTACGCGGCCAGCGTCGCCGTTGACGCGGCCGGCGATGAGTATACCTGGACCTTTCGCCTGGTTCAGGCCGAGAAACTGGTGCTGGGGATGCTGGCTGCCGTCCCCGGCGATCCCGGGCGCCTGGCCTCGGGCTTCGTCAGCGTACGGTCCCCCAGCCTGGAGCAGGCAGTGCACATGGTCCAGCCCAGCCTCGGGCGCATCCTCTCGCTTGAACATGTGCGGTCGGTCCTGCTCAGCGAAGAAGTGGCCAGGAAAGGGGTCAATCCCCTCCTGAGCCAGATGCTGCGCAACACCCAACTCAGAAGCGGCCTTTCATTACAGGTGGTGGTCGGAGAGGCCACCGGGCCTCCTCTCAACTCCCGGCCCGTCGCCGATACGAATGCAATCAAGTACATTGAAAGCATCCGGCTGGTGCAAAAGCGCTTTCATATGAGCCCACCCGTGCAGCTCCAGCACTTTTACACCCGGCTGATGGCGCCGGGTGCGGATCCCATCGCGCCCTTGGTCGCGGTGAACACGACTGCCCGTCGACCACCCGGCAGCGAAGTGCCGGCCACGGAGGGGCGATCCTTTAGGGCCGGGGAACTGCCGCGGGCTGGCGCCAATCCCGTCGAAACCCTGGGCACGGGCGTATTCCGGGGCGACCGGCTGGCCGGCCTGCTGACCGTCGACGAAACGCAGGGCCTGCTGGCCCTTCGGGGCGAAATGGGCAAGGTCTACGCGTCAGTCCCTGACCCGCATGAACCAGGTACGCGGGTGACCCTGCGCTTCCACCAGGAAAATAAACCGGCGTTCCGCGTCGCGTTCGCCGGTGGCAAGCCCGTGGTGCATGTGAAGCTGCAGTTCGAAGGGGAGGTTCTCTCCGTTCCCGGCGGGACCGATTATACCCTCCCACAGAACCGCCGCGTTCTCGAACGGGAGACGTCTGACTTCCTGCAGCAGGAGACGTTCGTTCCTCTGTTCAAGCGAGTCTATAACGAGTGGGGCGCCGATCCGGTCGGGATTGGACAGTTGTTCCGCTCGCGCTTTCCCACGCTGGACGCCTGGCTGGCCTTTGCATGGCCCGAGCATGTACAAGATCTGGGCGCGACAGTCGAGGTCGATCTGTTCATCCGGCGGTTTGGCATGCTGCTCGGCAATCCCAAGTTTGACTAGGAAGGAATGGCGTCACCATGTGGGACCGGCTGGTCATCATCGGCCTCGCTGCCTTGATTGCCCTCAACACAGCCCGCTGGGGATGGAAGCTCGGCAAGGGCGGCGACTGGCTGGCCGGGGCCGGGGGATTTCTGCTGGCTGCCATTGCGATCGGCGTGCCCTTTGTGCTGGTGATCCTCGGGCCGTCGACGGGACGGTAAGCATGAGGAGAATTGGCGCCCTGCTTGTTGTGCTCTCACTGCTCCTCAGCGGCTGCTGGGATATGACCCAAGTTGAAGATACGGTTTATGTGGCCAGCATCGGCGTCGACGCGGCCGGCGAGGAGTATCTATGGACCTTTCGCCTGGTCGAGGCGGAGAAGCTTGTGCTGGGCATGCTTACAACGGTGCCCGGAGATCCCGGGCGCCTGGCCTCCGGCCTCATCAGCGTGCGTGCTCCCAGCCTCGAGCAGGCGGTGCAGATGATACAGCCGACCCTGGGGCGAATTCTCTCCCTGGAGCATGTGCGGTGGATCGGTATCGGCGAAGAGGTAGCCCGGCGGGGCATGCTCCCCCTGCTCAGTCAGATGCTCCGCAACAATCAGCTCAGGCGCGCCACGAGCATGTATGTATTCGTGGGGGAGACCATCAACGGTTTCCTGTATAACCGGCCGGTGGCGGACACGAACGCCATCAAGTTCTTTGAAGGGGTCCGCATCGTGCAGAAACGCTTCCACATGGAGCCGCCCATGCAGCTCCAGCACTTCTACAGCCGGCTGATGTCGCCCGGAGTTGACCCGATGCTCGGCCTGGTCGCCGTTAACTTCGATGCGCGCGACAAGCAGCCCGGCAGCGAACTGCCACCGACGGCTGAACGGTCGTTTGTGGCCGGCGAGGTTCCCCGGGGGCGGCAACCCGCCTGAGTTCCTCGGCACAGGCGTGTTCCGGGGCGACCGCCTGGCCGGCATGCTGACCGTCGATGAAACGGCCGGCCTGCTGGCCCTCCGCGGGGAGATGGGTAAAGTGTACGCATCGGTGCCTGACCCGAGGGGAGAAGGGCTGCGGCTGACGCTGCGGCTTCATCAGGAAAACAAGCCGAAATTCCGCGTGTCGTTTGCCGGCGACAGACCCGTGGTGCATGTAAAACTGCAATTCGAGGGCGAAGTCCTTTCCGTTCCTGGCCGAACGGACTACACGCTGCCGCAAAATCGGCGCCTGCTCGAACAGCACATCGCCAGGCACCTGGAAAAGGAGACGTTCATCCCCTTGCTCAAACGGGTCTACGGCGAGTGGGGCGCCGACCCGGTCGGGTTCGGCCAGCTGTTTCGTTCCCGCTTCCCCACCCACGATGCCTGGGTGGCGTACCGGTGGCCCCGGCACACCAAGGACCTGACCGCCACCGTCGAAGTCGATCTGTTCATCCGGCGGTTCGGCATGCTGCTGGGAAACCCGAAGTTCGAGCAGCAAGGGCGCTAGGTGCAGGCTGCTACTCCGTCTGGCAGGCCGGGCACAGGAAGCCGGCCGTTGCTCCGGTCTTAATTTTGACGATGGGCGTACCGCAGCGGGGACAGGGTTTGCCCTCCTTGTAGCCGATCAGCATCAGCCCCTGGAAGTTGTCGATATTGCCCTGCGCCCTGAAGAAGTCCCGCTCCAGCCCGCCCATCTCCATCGCCCGGTTCATGACCCTGGCAATTGCGCCGTGGTAGCGTGCCAATTCGTCGTCGCTCAGGGTGCCCAGCTTCCGCTGCGGGTGGAGTCGCGCCTCCCAGAGCACGTCGTGCGCATAGGCATTGCCAATGCCCGACAGCTTCTCCTGGTCGAGAATCAGTGACTTGACGGTACTGCGGGGGAACTTACGGGCGATGGCCGTGAGGTCAGCGGGCGGGATTTCCAGGGGCGACGGGCCCAGCTTGGCCGTCTCCTTGAACGAGGCGAGTTCATCTCCCGTCAGGAGGCGTATGTAGCCAAACCACCAGAACCCGCATGTGAAGCCCGCCCCGTCATCGAGCACGACGCGCAGCTGGTACTTGGCCGGGAGTTCGGCGCCGGGGGCGGAATACCAGAGGTCGGCGCCCATGCCCAGGTTCAGCAGCAGGAACAGTTCAGGCTGCAGATGGAAATACAGCCACTTGCCCCGCCGGGTGACCGCTGCGATGCGGCGCCCCGTCAGGGTGCTGACGGCTTGATCGACAGGGGCGTTCAGGCACTTTTCCTGGAGCACTTCCACCAGGGTGATGCTCCTACCCGACAGTGTCTCATGCATCTGCCGCTGCAGAATGGTCAGTTCCGGAAGCTCAGCCATGTTTCCACCTCTTTCAGCAATCGTTGGCCGATCACAATGGAAAACATAGAGGACTTGTCATTGCAATGTCGAAACTTCGAGATAGTGTAAGACTTGCCCTCCTTTGTTTTCGAGTTGTGACCGGAGGCGAACTCGGAGATGCGCACCCCCAGTAATAACAGGTCACGCCGGTTGCGCTGGCTGCTCGTGCCGGCAGTGGTGGCCTGCCTGATCTTCCCGTCCGCCCCTGACGCCGCGGCCGACGACCCCGCCAGCGAGCTGAGAAAAGTGGAAGAGCGGCAGCAGGAAGTCGAGGCCATGCTGGCTGAGGCCAAAGACGATCTGAACCGGGTGTACTGGCAGCGGGAGCAGGTGAAGGTGTACCTTCAGCGGGCCGAAAATGAGATGTACCTGGCGCAGTCCAAGCATGCCCTGCTGGAAGAGCAGCGCAAGGGGGTTCAGGCCAGCTGGAGTCAGCTGGACGCCTCCGCCAGGGAGTCGGAGAAGCGCCTGGAAAGCCGCAAGGGTCAGTTCTACAACCGTCTGCGCGCCATTCAGGAACGGGGGCGCGTCAGCTACGTGGGCGTCCTGCTGGGCGCCGACAGCTATAGCGACTTCCTGAGCCGCATGGAGATGCTGAAAACCATCGTCCAACACGATGTGGCATTGATGACCGTCATTCGCACCGACAAGCAGAAGCTTGAGGCGGAGCGTGCAGTGGCCGCCGCAGAGGCGGCGCGGCTGGCGGACCTGCAGGCGCAGGTCTCGGAGCAGGCAGCCGTCGCGGCGGGCAAGCAGGCTGAGTTCAAGCAGCAGAACGCCGCCCTACTGGAGCAGGAGCAGGCGCTGGCCGCCGAAGTGGCCAAATGGGAGCTGGAGTGGGAGCGGCTGGGTGAAGAGATCTACGAAATCCAGCTGCGCATGAAGCGGCAGGCCGGCCGGTTTGCCCCCATGGAGCCCTTGCGGGGGCGCCCGCCCATTACCGACGACTTTGGTCTGGGCACCGACCCCATTCGGGGCGGCTCACGCAATCACGGCGGCACGGACTTCGGGGTCTCCCGGGGCACACCCGTATACGCGATTGAGGATGGCGTGGTGATCGCCCGCCGGTACGATTCGGTGTACGGCAACCTGCTGATCGTCGACCACGGCGGCGGCATTGCCAGTTGGTACGCCCACCTTGACGGATTCAACGTAGCGATGGGTGACACGGTGGTGCAGGGGCAGCAGATTGGCCGGGTCGGATCGACCGGTTATTCGACGGGGGCGCATCTGCACCTGGAGATCCGGATCAACAATGTGAAGCAGGATCCCATGAGCTTTTTCTCGCGGTAACCGCAGATTGCCAGGCACACGCAGCCGAAGGCCTTCGCCTTCGGCTCTTTAGTTTGGCCATTGCAATGTATTTGTAGTACGCATGGACGGGGCTTTGCGCGTCCGCTCCTCAGCGGTGATCCCCGGTACTCCGACGCCATCTCTTCCAGGGCGGCCACGAGGGGCTCCATGCCTTCCAGATCCCGGCGGGGCAGGTACCGGGGTTCCGGCGCTCGGTACCGTATACGGTCCCAAATGGAAACGGATGGGTTCTGAGGGTTTTTCCCAGATGCAGTGCGGAGAAGGATGCAAAAAGTAGTGGATCCGCCCCGATTTCCAGCGACTCCACGTGAAATTGCGCAGGTCGCCCAGGGCCTGCTGGGAACTTCTAGTGGAACCCGCGGAGGGTCCACCGCCCCAAAGGGGTGCCCGGGCAGGGCAAAACGCGCTAACTCGCGTAAGGTCACCACATGGTCACCACATGGTCACCATCATCGTTTTCGCGGCCTCATCAAAGGGCTATCAAAGGCTTATCAAAGGCTTATCCAAGGCTTATCAAGGGCTTTTTAAAGTCTGGCAATTGCATGCGGTGGTCAAGTTGATACACGGGACGGTGGCCGCTTTGCTTCATCCAAGCTGTGATGCCAGTCTCACCAGTGTTTGCGGGATCACCGTGGCCGGAGCGAGTTGCCCCCCACTGCATAGACAAGCATCATCAACCAAAGTGCGTCATGGGACCCGCTGGGGTGACGATTGGGCGACATCAGGTGACACCGCGTGACATCCGGGGTGACATCGCGTGACATCAGGGGTGACATTGCCACCTCGCCAGGTGGCTTCACAAGTTTGAAACGCCCCCAATGCAAGCGGTGCAAGGTCTCCACGGGAGCGCATACTCCCCTTTTGCGGGCGCCCCAAGCGTCCATTGCGACCTTTTGAGGGGTTTCGCGGGATTACGCGGGGTTGTCCGGCGGAGCCACTGGGGCGCCGGGGTACGTGGATAGGCTCGCCGCCCGCATTGGCGGGGAAATGCCGGGCGACGCTGACCCGAACGCGTCTTCGCCGTATCCGCTGGCGCCCCTCAGACTCCTGACAAGTCCGCTTAGTCTGGACAGCGGTATCTCCGTACGAAAGGGCTGCTCCTGTGAGTGTTGCTGTCCGGTACGGGACCAGGTCACATCAGGTTTGGTTGCTCTGTTGGAATGTGAGCACCCGAACCCACCCCGAACACGCAAATAGCAGCAGAGGATAAGAGTTGTGTGCGTTTGCGGGCGCGAGCACTGGCCTCGACTGGTTTTTGCGCACCAAGACTGGCCGTGCCGCCCGGCGCCCTTCTTCGCTACCACTCGATCAGATTGCACTCGACCACCCGGCTGCGGGGGTCGGCAGGCACCCGGAACGTCTTGATCTCACACTTCCCAAAGTCCGCCGCGATCTCCCTGCCCCACCGGGGCAGGGAGATGGTCGCCCGGACGGCGGCCCCGTTCGTCTCGTACGCCCGGATGATCAGGTCATCGCCATCTTCGGCCTGCTTGACGGCGCTGACGATGATATTCGCCCGATCCACCGCCACGAAGGAATCTGCCTGCGGCAGGGCGCCGTCGTGGTACGTCTCCGCGATGGCGACAGGGCGGGCATTCAGCTCAGCCGCCCGGCGCACCGTCCCGGCAGCTTCCCACCCGCCGGCATGCGGCACCAGCGCATAGGTAAAGCGCTGGATGCCCTGGTCCATGTAGCTGTAGTGCTCGCCCTCCTGCGGCACGTACGGATCGTGGTGGGCGTAAATGGGGCTGCGCAGCACCGTCAGGCTGATCTCCCGGTCCCGCACCGAGAAGGCGTACTTGCCGTCGTTCAGCAGGCTCAGGCCGTACATGGAATTGCTCTGCCGGACCACGCCCGTCAGGTCGACCCAGTTCTGGGCGGGCACTTCGTCGCCGTTCGCCGGCCGCTCGATGTGGCCATAGGCCGTCTCGTACGTCGCCTTGGGGAAGTGAAGCGGCGTTGGGAAGCGGAGTTTCAGCAGCTTATGCTGCTCCCGCCAGTCTACGGTAACGGCCACATCGACCTGGTCCAGCTCCCGGTAGACGGTAAACTCCTGAACCAGCGCCGACCTGCCGTATTCTGACTCGACGCGCAGGACCGCTTTGACCGGCCCCTGCTCCACCAGCCGGACCGACCTGACCGCGAATTCGCCGATCTCTTTCGCAAAGGCCGTAACGCCGTGGCTCCAGGTATCGCTCCGATCCTCGATCACCGCGGCCCGGGCGCCGCCCCCGGCGATCACCGCGAACTGAGCGGCCTGATCATACAGCGACTTGATGGTGCCGGTGGCGGGGTCGATCTCCAGCCGGAGGCGTCCGTTCTCGAGGACGGTGCCGTCGGCGCGGGCAGCGGGGAACGGCTGCCGGGCGGGCGGATTCCTGGTCAGCAGCCGGAACGTGCGGTAGCCCATGGAGGGCAGTTCCGCCACGAAGCAGAGGCGCCGGCGCCAGTTGCTGACGGTCGCCAGCGACCGGACGGCCTGCCAGGCGATCTGGCGGTCCTGCTCGTCCACCAGCACGTAGGTCTCGTCCAGCTTGGATCCTTCCAGTTCGATGGCCGCCCGGACCGGCCACGCGTGGGGGTTGAAGACCACAATGGGCCGCATGCCCTCTGCCTGGTCGATCTTGATTCGCCAACTCATGGACTGCAGGGCGTGGTTGAGCGCCCGTGCCCCGATGGCCATCGCCTCGCCGTGCATGTCGCGAGCGTCGTCGTATGCGGGCTCCAGCGATGTACCGCCCATAATGTCGTGGAACTGGTTGAAGAGCAGGTCCTTCCAGGCCCGGGTCAGGTCGGCCAGCGGATAGGGCCGGCCGGTCACCCGCGCCGCCACGGCGGAGAGCTTTTCGGCGGTCAGGAGCAGGTTTTCCCCCTGCCGGTTCCCGCGCTTGATGCCGCTGTGGGCGGCATAGCAGCCAACGGCATGGTACTGCAGGTCGTCGTGGACGACGGGAATTGGCAAGGTGCGCTGCCCGATGGCGGCAAAGAACCGGTTGGGCGTTGAGAGCTCCAGGGCCGGAAACCCGGGCTCGGCCCCGCACCGGGCGATGGCGGCCAGGTTGGCCCGGGTGGGGCCGCCGCCGTGGTTGCCCACGCCGTAGAAGCACATCAGCTCGTCGAAAGGTTCCTTCAACTCACCGGCACACTTGGCAATATGGGTGCGGAGATCTTCAGGCCCCGTGCAGTATTCGTAGGGAATGCGGAAGGCGAGCACCCGGGTGCCGTCGTCGGACTCCCACCAGAAGAGCCGGCCCGGCAGACCTTTTTCGTGGGGGCCGGGGCGCATGAAGATGTAGTAGTCCAGGCCGCTCTTTTTCAGGATCTGCGGGAGCATGCCCGCATGGCCGAAGGAGTCGGGGTTGTAGCCGGCACGGGCTGCGACGCCGAACTTCTCCATGAAATACCGCTGGCCATACAGCGCCTGACGGGCGAACGATTCGCCGGAGGGGATGTTGCAGTCCGGCTGGATCCACCAGCCGCCCGCCAGCTCCCAGCGCCCTTCGCGCACCCGCTGCCGGATTTCTTCAAACATGGCCGGGTCGTTCTGTTCCACCCATTCGTAGAAGGCAGGCGAGCTGCCGGTGAAGACGAAGTCGGGGAATTCATTGATGCGGTCCAGGGCGGAGCGGAAGGTCGCCTTGATCTCCGCGAAGCCCTCCTGCCACTGCCAGAGCCAGACCGGGTCGATGTGGGCGTTGCCGATCATGTGCAGCTTCCCTTGCAAGTCCATACCTCCTTTTGGGAGACATATTTTCACACACACAGATTCCACAGATTTATGGGTTATTCTGATTGGAAAACGATGTCGAAGTCTGGCTAATGTACTCATCTGCGTAATTCGATAATCAGTGTAATCTGTGTAAATATGTATTTATTCCGTCTCAATCCGCACCGTAACCAGCCCCCATGCGGGGACCGGCACCCGCAGCGAACCGTCGGCCTCAACCGCCAACGAAGCAACATCGTTCTCCAGCAGATCCGTGATCCAGGCCCGGCGCACCGGGCGCCCCGGGAAGGTGACCGTCGCCGTCTGCGGCGTACCGCTGATCTCCTGAAGGCGCAGCACGGAGCCCGCCATCGTCACCAGCGCCACGCCGGGGGGTTCTACTACAGCAAGGGTCCCGCCTTCCGGCAGGCGGTACGGCGCCCGCTCCTGGCGGAAATTCTGGAAGGAACTGCGCAGCGCGTACAAGGGCCGGCGAGCGGCCCAGCCCAGGCGGTAGGCCTCGGCTTTCCCGATCTGCCTGCCGCTGGTCAGCCGGTAGCGCCACGAAAGCAGCCCGCCCTGCGATGCCTTATAGTTGGTGTGCCAGTAATTATTCATCACGTAGCTGTAAATGCGTCCACCGGTCAGGTTCGCCTGCACCGGCCACCGACCCCGGACGACGTCGCCCACGCAGAACAGGGGGACGTCCGGCGAGCAGAGCAGCACATCGGCCCCCGCCCCCGCCACGTGAATGCCTGTCTGCAGGGGCAGCCACTCCTTGCAGCCGCCGGGAAGCTGTTCGGTCTGCCAGTTCACCCAGCCCAGGTGTGCGTCCGACGAAACGGCGGAGCCCGGCAGCGCCAGCGGGAAGGCTACATAAACGGCCTCCTTCGCCCGCGTCTCCACCTTATCCAGGGTGAAGCGCACATCGATCGCCTTTTCCCGGTGTGGCAGCGACCAGGTCGCGGTCAGATCGCCGCAGGCGGTACTGCCAGTAAACACGACGGACACACCAAGCGCGTCCCGCTCGATCCGCCCGACCTGGAACCGGAACGCATCGCTGACGGCAGGGTTGCCTACCGGCAGGTTGTGCTGATTGCTGACCAGCCGAGTGCCTTCGCCGCCCTCGGCATAGAGCAGCGGCCCCAGCGGGCCGGCGGCAAGCTCACGCCCCAACTCCTTGTCGAAGAGCGAGGCAACGCACCCGCGGCCAGGGTCCACGACCACTCGATACCACTCGTTCTCCACCGTGACCGGGCCGCCCGTCAGCGGCTGGGCGTAAGGCGGCAGCACACCGCCGCGGCTTACCAGCACGTAACGCCGGTAACTCAGCCCTGGTACTGCAGCCCAGAAGCGAACGACCGCCTGGGACGCCATGCCCCGTTCCAGCACAGCGGGCACTTCTTCGCCGCTCGCCGGGTCGATCAGCACTTCGCCCGGGGCGATTTCCACGGTGGCCGTCCCGGCAACGAGCCAGCTATGCGGGTTGAAGACCACGACCTCCCGCCCGGCGTTGTTCCAGCTGAGGCTATGGCGGACGGCTGCCGCATGTAGAAGCCGTTTGGCCCAAGCTTCGGAGTTGCGGGCGAAGCCCTGCTTCACGGCCCACTGGTCCTGCGCCAGAAGAGCGTCCGGCTCGGGGCCGCTCAGGAAGGCGCCCCAGGTATGCTCGTCATAGAGCAGCACCTGCTTCCACGCTTCATCGAACAGCGCAGCCGGATAGGTCAACCCAGCCCCATGTAAAACCGCCAGCGACTCCAGGGAAGATGCGGCGGGCAGGGCGCCCTGCGCCTCCCGCACGACCATGGTCTGCGCCAGCGACGAGAGTGCACCGTCCTCCCAGTAGGCCCCGCCATCGCCTTTGTAAACGTGGAACCGGTCTCCCCACCGCTGCTCGACGTACCGGAAGAACCCCGACACATCGCACGCAATCAGCTGTGGATACGCGTAGGCAGCGTTCCAGGCAGCCACGAAATCAGCGGGCTGCGGGTCGATATCTGTGTTATCCGCCTCCATGCCGTACAGCAGGACGGCATCGGGCGCGTAGTCCGCGCGGTCGTACTCCTGCAGCCACAAGTCGAGCCCCCTGGTCGCCGACGAAAGCGTGGGCGGGCTGCCGCAGACCTTGCGCAGCTCGCAGTACATCTTCGACAGCCAAACGAGTACCCGTCCGCCCGCCGGCCCTTCCCACCAGAACGGCGAAACCCGGTGCAGGTTGCCGTTCAGCCGGAACGGCCCCCGGTCCTGGTTGTCCGCGTGGGCCAGATAGCGCACGCCGGCGCCCGCGAGCACGTCCGGCAGCGCGGAGGTAATCGAAGCCACGTCCACTACGCAGGCGAAGTCGGACGCCAGCCCGAGGGGCCGCAGCAGCGCCGCAGTCGCCGTCAGGTTGCGGATCAGATCCTCCAGGGCCGCGGTATGCGTCAGCACGTCAGCGTAGTTGGCCGCAACCCCGATGCGGCCCGCCTTCACCGCCGCGGCCAGCCGGTCGCGCTGCGCCGCCGAACGGGTCGCCAGCCAGGTCTCCAGGGCCCAGGCTGAATCCAAATGATAGGTAAAGCCGCGCTCGGCCAAATCCAGCGCCGTGTCGATGTTCCGGCAGAGCCGCTCGGCCACTTCCCACTGCCGGTGCGTGTAGCCGATGTCCGTATGCGCGTGTGGCGCCAGATAGACCTGCCACTTGCGCCGCCGCGCCGCCGTGCCCGTCGCTTCGAGCCCAGCGCCCGTAAACGACCAGGCAACTTCGCTGCCCTCGCCATCCAACAGGTCGAACGGGATGAGCAGATGCCCGAACGGCGCGGCAGGCACCAGCAGCGGCACCCGCTGCTCGCCCACCTGCAGCACAGCGGCCCCGCCGGCGCAAGAGCCCGGCAATTCCACGATCAGGTGGCACTTCTCCCAAAGCCGGCCCTGCTCGTCGCGCCGGTAGACCACCGTGGGCGCCAACTCCACCCAGGTGGCGGCCGAAACCCCTTGCACCAGCGACAGCCCCTGATAGACCAGCCCCGCGCCATTGGCCATGCGGTCCAGCCGCTTGCGGGCTTCGGGGTTGGCCACAAACAGCACATCATCGTGGCCGTCCCGGGCGATGAACTCGATGCGGTTCTCGCCGCGCCGCAGCAGTGCCGCCGGAATCATTACGTCAGCGGCGCCTTCGCTGTAAATGGCCGCGTGCAGCCCTTCGTGCAGCCGAATCTCCCCGGACGTCGAGGGGCGGGGTCGCAGATACACGTTCCCCCCCACGCCGTTGACCCGGACTTCCAGGTAGGCCAGGCGTGGCGCAATCGTCAGGTATTCAATATGTAAGCCGTAAACCTCAACCGGATCGGCAGGTAGATCAAAGATCACCGTATACGTGTAGGTCCGATACCCCGCCTCGGGATCCGCCTCACTGGGATGGAAAAGGGGCCATGCCGCCGGCCCCTCGCGTTCCCCGTCGGTCGCCCGAAAGACGAAATCGCCGGGCCGATCCGGTTGCCTGTAGTTGTTGAAGAACTCGCTGACCGACCAGATGATGCGCTCCTTATCCATTTGGCACCTCGCTCAGCGCCCAATCATCGATGCGCTCGCAAATCATGTGAATCAGCAGGATGTGCATCTCCTGAATCCGGGCGGTAATGGGCGACGGCACCACCAGCCCGTAATCCGCCAGTTCGCGCACCGCACCGCCCGTGCCGCCGGTGAGGGCCACCGTCACGGCGCCTCGCTCCCGAGCCGCCCGCAGCGCCTTGACCACATTGACCGAGCAGCCCGTTGTGCTGATGCCTACCACCACATCGCCCCGGACCGCCAGCGCATTCACCGGACGGACAAAGACGTCGTCAAACGCATAGTCGTTGCCTATGCACGTCAGGGCGGACGAGTCGGTGGTCAGGGCCACAGCCGGCAGGGGCCGGCGCTCCCGGCGGTAGCGGCCGGTCAGTTCGGCAGCAAAGTGCTGCGCGTCGGCCGCGCTGCCGCCATTGCCGAAGACCAGAAGCTTGCCGCCCTGCGCCAGGCTCGCCACGATGGCCCGGGCGACCTCCTCGACCAGCGGCAGCAGCGCCTCGGTCCGGCATACAACCTCCAAATGCTGCGCCAGGTAGAACTGCAACGACTCAGACACAGGCGCCCACCTCCGTACCGGTCAACCCCATGCGCTCCATGGCGACGGCGGCGGCACCCAGCACGCCGACCTGGCCGCCGAGCTGCGCCGGTACGATTTCGACCACTTCGGTCAGGGGCCCCATGGCCCGCCCCAGGGCAATCCGCCGGACGGGATCGAACAGCAGCCCCCCGAAGTTCGTTATGCCGCCGCCCAGCACCACCCGCCGGGGGTTGAAAATGTTGATCACATTGGCAATGCCGGCACCGAGCATCTGCATGGTTTCATCCCAAATGCGCAGGGCAAGCGGATCGCCGGCCCGCAGGGCGGCTTCCACCGTCTCACCCGAGATCCGTTCCGGCGAACCGGCAATCTCATACAGAAGCGACTGCTCGCCGGACAGCACCGCTTCCCGGGCCCGCGCCGCGATGTTGGTCCCCGAGCAGTACGCCTCCAGGCAGCCGCGGCTGCCGCAGTTGCACGGGCGCCCGTTGTAGGCGACCGACATGTGCCCAATTTCGCCCGCGTTGCCATTCTCGCCTTGATACAGGCGCCCGCCGATGATGACGCCGCCCCCGATGCCGGTCGAGATGGTCAGGTAGACCATGTTATCCACCCCGCGCCCGGCCCCGAAGCGGTGCTCGCCCAGGGCGCCGGCGTTGGCGTCATTGTCGAGGTAGACCGGCATTTCCAGCGCATCTTGCAGGCGCGCGACCAGCGGCACATCGATCCAGCCCGGCAGGTTCGGCGGCTCCATAATCACGCCGGTACGGGGATCCAGCGGTCCGCCGCAGCCCACGCCGCCCGCGACCAGTTGGCCGGGAGCGAGGCCGGCCTGGGCCACCACCTCACGGCAAAGATCGATCAGGCGGCGAATCACCTGATCCGGCCCTTCGTGGGCCAGAGAAGGCACCCGCCCCTGTGAGAGCAGCTGCCCGTCGCACGTCACGACGCCCGCGGCCAGCTTCGTGCCACCAATGTCGATACCCAAGACACACAGTCTCCGGCTGCTTCCGTTGGCCATAGGAAGCCTCCTCTATCCTTTGATGCCTGTGACCGTCGCACCCTCGACAAAGTACTTCTGGAAAGCGGAGAACAGGATGATGATGGGGAGCATCACCAGAAGGGAAGCCGCCATCAAATGCTGCCATTGGGTGTCCGACGTTGATTTGAACATGGTGAGGCCGATTTGGAGCGTATAAAGCTTGTTGTCGCTGAGGTAGAGCACCGGCCCGATGTAGTCATTCCAGGCGCCCTCAAAACTGAAGATGGCGACGGTGGCCAGGGCGGGCTTTGACAGGGGGATGATCACCCGCGCCCAGATCCACAGATCGCTGGCGCCGTCGATGCGGGCGGCTTCCGAGTACTCCTCGGGGATGCCCATGAAGAACTGCCTGAGCAGGAACGTAAAGAGGGCCCCGGCAAAGAAGTGCGGCACCGTCAGCGGTAGATAGCTGGGAATCCAATGCAGCTTGGCAAACAGGATGTATTTCGGGATCATCGTCACCATGTCGGGGATCATCATCGTGGCCAGCAGCACGCCAAAGAGCAGGTTGCGGCCGGGGAACCGAAGTTTGGCGAACCCGTACGCCACCATGGAGTTGGAGAGGACGTCGGCAAAAACGACGACCAGCGCATACAGGGTGGTGTTGAGTAAGTACCGGGCGAACGGAATCGATTGGATCGCCTTGATGTAGTTCGACCAGACGACAGGCCGGGGAATCCAGGTAGTCAGCGCAACCTGGTCGTCTGGCTTGAGCGATGTCGACAGCATCCAGAGGGCAGGAAAGAGGATGAACACGCTCACACCGGCAAGGATGAGCAGTGCAATTCCTTTGCCGAGCCAGGTCACGAAAAGCTTGCGGCGGCGGCTGGCAGCGAACTCCTTCGACACAGCCGCATGTCGCACCTGCGTTGCCACCAGCGCTACCTCCTCTCGCCTTCGTAGTAGACCCAGCGCTTCGATCCCCAGAACTGGAGGGCCGTGATCAGCAGCGTAATGGCAAACATGACCCAGGCCATGGCGGAGGCATAGCCCATGTTCGATTCCTTGAATGCCTGTTTATAGATGTGCAGGCCGTTGAACAGCGTCGAGTTGGAGGGGCTGCCCGGGGGATCTGTCACGATCAGCGCATTTTGCCAGTACTGCATGGCGGCATTGATGCCGGTAATCAGCTTGAAGAAGATCGTCGCGGAGAGCAGCGGCAGCGTGATGGAGAAGAACTGCCGGGACGTGGTGGCGCCATCGACTTCGGCCGCTTCATACAGTTGCTTGGGAATCCCCTGCAGGCCGGCCAGGTAGATCAGAATACCGCCTGTGGCGCTCCAGGCCGACATGACGATCAGGGCCGGCTTCGACCAGGCCGGGTCGGCAAACCAGAGCGGCACCTTCTCAATCCCCAGGGCACGGAGCCCGCTGTTAAGGATGCCGTCCTGCGGGTTGAAGACCCACAGCCAGAGCATGACCACCGAAACGCCCGTCAGCACTTTCGGCAGGAAGAAGATCGTCCGCCACGCCTTCTGGCCGGGCACGTTGGTATTCAGCATCACCGCGGAAGTGGCCCCCACGAGGATGCCGATGGGCACGGCAAAAACGGCGAAGTAGAGCGTGTTGGACATCGACTTCCAGTAGAGCGAGTCGGTGAGAAACATGCGTTTGTAGTTCTTCAGCCCGATCCAATCAAACTGCGAGGTAACGTCGTAATTGGTGAAGCTGGCGTAAAGCGAAAAGAGCATGGGTCCCGCTGTAAAGGCCACAAATCCGATGAGCCAGGGCAGAATGAACAGATAGCCGGTAATGGCTTCCTTCGTCTTGAGGGAGCCGAGGGGGCGACGCTTGCCCGCCACCGCCGATGCCACTGGACCCGTCACCTCCTTCAAAATCGGACGGAGGAAGGAACAGACGCCCCGGGAGCCTTTGCGCCCGGGGCGTCCTCCGCGAAGGCGGTGTGATTACTTGGACGTGTTCTGCTGGACCATTTTCTGGATTTCGCCCTGAGCGGTGCCCAGCGCATCCTTGGCGCTCTTCTTGCCGGAGATGACATCCTGAACCGCGACATCAAGGGCATCGTTATACAGCGGTGCGAACTGCGGTAGCGGAATCAGGCCGGTGTACTTCATGTTGTCGACCATGCGCTTGAACTCGGTCGTCGTGATCTTCTCGGCTGCCTTGGTGTAGGCCGGGAAATCATTCTGCTCCTGCGCCCAGATCACGGCGGCATCGGTCGCCCAGTACTTGGCAAACTCGAAGGCCTGCTTCGGGTTCTTGGCACCGACGGGAATCTCCACGTCGAAGCCGCCGGTGTAGTTGGCGTTCTGGAACTGCTTGCCGTCGGGGGTCGGAACGGGCACGATGCCGTACTTGATGCTCGGGCCGTTCTTCTTCAGCTCGCCTTCCCAGGTGGCGGTCTCGATGGTCATCGAGATCTTCTGCTGGATGAAGAGGTTCTGCGGGCCGCTGCCGTTCGCGCCCTTCATGGCCGCGTAGGACTCGTAGCCGTAACGGTCGGTCCACTTCTTGATCCAATCCATCACCGAAATGTTCTTCTCGGTGTTGATGGTCGGCCATTCACGATTGTCGAAGAACAGGCTGCCGGAGTTCCAGACCCAGCCGCGGTAGGCGAAGTTGCCGAACAGCGGGTGGAAGCCGGCCTGGACGAGCTTGCCGCCTTCCTTCTTATCAAGCTTGTCGGCAAAACTCCAGAGATCGTCCCAGGTGACCGGGCCCTTTTCCGGGTCGAGGCCGGCGGCCTTGAAGTGGTCCTTGTTGTAGTAGAGGTACTTGGTCTCGCCGACCCACGGCAGGGCGTAGGCCTTGCCCTGGTACAGAACGGCCTTCCAGAACTCGGGGTAGAACTGATCTTTGATCGCGTCGGCGCCGAGAGTGGAGAGCTCCATCGCCTGCTTCTTCTGGGCCCGGGTGGGAACAGTGAAAATGTCGGGCGAGGCGACCACGTCGGGCGGGTTGCCGGCCGCAACAGAGGCGAGGTACTTGGTCATCAGGTCACCGAAGGGGACAAACGTGTACTTGACCTGGATGTTCGGGTGCTCCTTGTTCCAGCCGTCAACGATTTTGTTGATGGTCGGCATACGGGTTGCGGAGGACCACCAGCCCCAGAACTCCAGCTCGACCTTCTTCTCCGGTTCGGGTGCAGGAGTCGTCTGGGCTGGCTGTTCAGCGGGTTTCGGTTCTTCCTTCTTGGTGCCGGAGCAGCCCACCACGAGGGACAGTGCCAGAACCGCAGTGATAACTCCAGCCATGAGCTTGCGCCACTTCATACCCATGTGTGCCTCCTCTGCATACGTTCTGTAGTAGGTGGTTGTGAGACTATGACAAGCAGTGCGCCGGCGCTCGAGCGGGACCGGCCACTGTCCTGGTCACCTACGCTTCGGGAGGGGTCAGGTCTACGGGGCCGCGGAAGAGCCCGGCCAGCACCAGGGCGGCGGCCCCGGCCAGCAGGAACTGGTCGCCCAGGGCTGATGTGACGATGCGGGCGTCCTGCGACAGGACGGAGAAGGCCCGGTTCCGGCCCAGCTCCTGGGCCCGGTTCAGGACCGTGTCGCTGTGCTGCGCCAGCCGGCCGCCCAGAACGATCAACTCCGGGTTGTACATGTTGACGATATTGGCAACGGCAATGCCCAGGTTGCGGCCGCACTCGTCCAGCAGGTCGGCTGCGAGCTTGTCGCCGGCATCCGCCGCCTTCAGCAGGTCTTCCACCCCGATGGCGCTCTCGTCGGCCCCGTGCCGGGCGAGGAATGTCTCCACCCCCCGCCGGATCGCTTCGCCGGCGCGGCGGCCCAGGGCGGACCCCGAAGCGATGGCTTCCAGGCAGCCGTAGTTGCCGCAGGAGCAGCGGGGACCGTCGACGTCGATGGTGGTGTGACCGATTTCGCCGGCGCCGCCGTGGCGGCCCCGGTACAGGTGCCCGCCGGTGATGATGCCGCCGCCGATGCCGAAATCGACGATGATGAAGATGAGGTCGCGGGCGCCCTGTCCGGCGCCGAACCAGGCTTCGCCCAGTGCGGCGGCGTTGCCGTCCTTCTCAAGGGTGACGGGCAGGCCGGTCGCCTGTTCGAGCATCTCGCGCAGGGGCACGTTGTGCCAGCCGAGCATGTTGGGCGGCGTAAGCAGCACGCCGGTCCGGCTGTTCAGGGGGCCAGGTGCGGCAACGCCCAGTCCCTGGACTTTCTCCTTGGGCACGTTGGCTTCGGCAAGGAGCTTTTCGATGGCCCTCTGGGTGGCTGCCACCACGTCCGCCGGCGATGTTGCCGGGTCCTTCGGTTCTTCGACCGTGGCGAGAAGGGTGCCGGTCAGGTCGAACAGCCCGACGATGAGCAGCGTGCTCTGCAGTTCGCAGCCGATGACGTACCGGGCCGTGGGGTTGAGGGTAAGCAGGACAGGCTTGCGTCCGCCGCTTGAGCTGCCCAGGCCGACTTCCTGCACCAGCCCCTCTTCAACCAGGTCGCCAACGGCATTGGTGACGGTCGTGAAGTTGAGCCCGGTAATGCGCTTGACGTCGGCCCGGGAGATGGGGCCCTGGTGCCGAATCAGGTCGAGCACGAGGGAGCGGTTGAGCTGACGGATCAGATCACTGTTACCGGTGACGACGTGTCCATCCAATGGGGAACGCCCCTTTATCTATCAAGAGTAATAAACTCCGTGTCCCTAGTCGGTCTTGACCGCATTTTTCCGGATTCGGGGCCATTCCCGGCCCGAACTTTCTCTATCCGCTAGAGTAATTGGCGGTCCTTGGGGAAATTCCTTCCGGCGATATATATTTGTGCGAGATTTTTTGTGGTTGAATGAAAACGAATCGGGGTCGTGGTAAACCTCCAAAAAGTCCTACATCGCGAAAAGGCGCGTAAAAAGGCGCCCCTCCACGTCGGAGAGGCGCCCACTTCATGTACACTTACCGCAGGGCGAGCACGGGCTGGGACTTGACCGGCTGCGGCGCTTCCTTTACGCATTCAGCCCATTCCTTGTACTCATCGGTGCCGGGGCGGGCTTCCTTCATTCCGCAGATCAGTTCGCCGTTCACATAGAAGACGGTGGGAACGAGCAGGTTGCCGTTCGGCAGACGCTTGGCTTTCATGGTAGATTTCCTCCTGATTTGGCGGAGCCATGCAATTTCTTTACCCACCTCTGTTCTACTCCTTAAAGCCAGTATCTTCAAGTGAACGAATTCACATATCTGGCGACAACGTGGTGCCATATTTTCGTGGCACCTCCATCCAGCGGATACCCTAGGCATGTCTACTATGTGGGCACGGCGTCAGTGACAGCCCGGGACCTTTGTAATGGTTCTTAACAATCATAAGGAGGAGGGCGACGCCCTCCTCCTTCGGTACTAAGGCTAGATACTGATCGCCCCCGCCCGGAAGTCGCTGGCACCAATCCGCACATTGACTACGGCGACCTTGCCTGCGGCAAACGCCCGCTCCAGCGCGGGCCGGATCTCCGCGGGCTGCTCCACGTACTCGGCATGGGCGCCCAGCCCCGCCGCTGCCAGGTCGTAGCGGGTGTACGCCAGCCCGGTAGCCGGCGCCCGGTCCTCGCCGAACATCTGCACCTGCCCCCGGCGAATCTGCGTCCAGCCGCCGTCGTTGCCGATGACCACTACGAACGGAATCTGCTGGCGGACCGCCGCTTCCACCTCCATCAGGTTCAGGCCCGCCGTGCCGTCGCCCAGCAGCAGCAGCACCGGCGAATCGGGCCGGGCCAGCCGGGCGGCCATGGCAAAGCCCATGCCAACGCCCAAAGTACCCAGGGGACCGGGGTCCAGCCAGCCCGCCGGATAGCGCCGCACCCGAATCAGCGACGCCGCGGTGGCCACAAAGTCTCCCCCGTCGCCAATCACGGTGGCGTTCTCGGGCAGGGAGGCGTCCACTTCGGCACAAAGGCGCAGAGGGTCCGTCGGGTATCGATCCGACCTGGCCTCCGCCACGGTCTTGGCCCGCTGCCGTGCCTCGATATCGGCCAGCCGCTCAATCCACTCGCGGCGCTCGGGCTGGTCGGCGCCAAGGTCGCCGGCGGCCATCAGGGCGGTCAGCACCGATCGGCCATCGCCGACAATCGCTACGTCGGCATCCCGGTTGCGCCCGGGCTCCGCCGGATCCAGGTCGATATGTACCACCTTGCACGACTCGTTCCAGACCGGCGACTGGCCGTAATTGAGGCGGAAGTCCAGGGGCGTGCCGCAGATGATGACCAGGTCCGCTTCGGCCAGGGCCGCCTTGCGTGACCGTCCCCAGGCTGTCCGGAACAGCCCGCGGGCCATCCCCGACACGTAGACCGGGGCGCCCAGGGTACTAGGGCAGCCGTCCAGGCCGTCCCAACGCCCGGACCAGCGGATCTGGGAGCCCAGCAGCACGACGGGCCGTTTGGCCTGGCACAGCAGCGCCGCCGCCGCCCGGATTCGGGAAGGGTCGCCCGGGTGGTCGGGGCGCCCGGCGTACGGCTTCGGCCAGGTCACTTCGTCCGGTTCGGCGTTCTCAAATAGCACATCAACGGGTATCTCTACATAGACGGGCCCCGGCACGCCGGAAATGGCCTGGCGGAAAGCGGTGGAGAGCACCTCGGGAATCCGCTTGGGGTCGGTTATCTGCGCCTGCCATTTGGTGATGGGCTTCATCAGGCTGAGGCCGTCCATCTCCTGCAGGGCGCCCTTGCCCGCCAGCCCGTGAGGCCCCTGCCCCCCGATGATCACCGCCGGGCTCTGCGCCCGCCAGGCGTTGGCCACGCCCGTCACGGCGTTGGTCACGCCGGGCCCGGCCGTCACAATCGCCACCCCGGGGCGCCCCGTCAGCCGCGACCAACCATCGGCGGCGAACGCGGCCGTCGCCTCGTGGCGGACGTCGACCACCCGGATCCCCTCATCCAGGCAGCCGTCGTAAATCGACATCACGTGGCCCCCGCACAGGGTGAAGACCACTTCGGTGCCTTCATGCTTCAGTGCCCGGGCCACCAGTTTCCCGGCGTGGTTGAAGCTCACTCCGCCCGCCCCCTTATCGTTCTCACCTGAACGTTTGATTCGCATGTGGCGGAAAATATTCCTGCGCACGTGCCGCAGGGAGTCGCCTTGCCTATGCCGAATCGGACACGTGACTGATACTCAATGAAAGTGGCGAGGATACGTGAAACCGGCAAAATGGGCCATCGCATTTGCCATGCTAGTCCTTGGCTTCCTTATTACTACGCAGTACCGTGTTACACAGTTATCCGCGCCGAAAATGGACTTGCGGTCCGAAGAGCTGGCCCGGGAGCTGAAAGCAGCCCAAGAGAAGCTGAAGGCCGCCGAACGCGATAACACCCGCCTGAAGGCGGAGGTCGAAAAGCTGACCAAGGCCGGCGGCGGGAACGTGGTCGCCGTGCCGCAGCGAGACCCGAATCTGGAGCTGCTGGCCGGCTCGGTGGGCGCCAAAGGTCCCGGCGTCATCGCCACCTTCGCCCAGGCGACCGACGTGGTTAACAAGACCGCCATCAAAGATGAAGACCTCTGGATGATTGTCCACGAACTGCTGTCGGCGGGCGCCGAGGGAATCTCCATCAACGGCCAGCGGGTCACTTCCCTGACCGCCATCCGGGGCGTGGGCCAGCGCATCATGATCAACTCCACCTACACCGCCGGCCCTTACCAGATTGCCGCCATCGGCGACCCGACCGTCCTGGAAGCCGCCATGCGGATGAAAGGCGGGCTGATCGACTACTTCAAGCAACCCCGCATCAATCTCCGGCTGGACGTCGTGCGCAGCACGGCCGTCGAACTGCCCAGCTATGGCTCGATTCCGGACTTCCGCTTTGCCAAACCTGTGAAGTGATCTGCCACGGGCCGGACGTCAAATCGTCCGGCCCGCCCATTTTGTGCTTGACACAATTCAATCCATTTCGATAAACTAGAAGTCTCGTCCATACTCCCCTCCAGGAGGTGTATTGCCCAATGGGGGTTGAAACGCATCCCGCCTACGGAGAAGAGAAGCAGCGCCTCAGCAGCACCCTTTCGGAAGTCAGGTCACAGCTGGCAGAGCTGCGGGCCATGCCGGCCCTGAACATCCCGGAGTTGATCGATGAATCGATGGAAGCCCTGCTGGTCGCCGAGATGGCCCTGGAACGCATGCGGCTGCAGAAGATCCGCAGTCTGGACCTGGCCGAGCGGGAGCCCTATTTCGGCCGCATTGATTTCCAGGAAAGCGGGACCGATGCGGCGGTGCCGCTCTACATCGGCAAGGCCGGCGTGGCCCGTAAGGCAGATAATCAGCCCGAGGTGATCGACTGGCGGGCGCCCATCGCCGGCCTCTTCTACACCACGGCTGCCGGCGGCAGCGACGAAGCCGTCTACGACTCCCCGGACGGGCAGATCCATGGCATACTCTGGCTGAAGCGGAACATTGGCATCAAGCAGAGCAGACTGCAGCGGATTGTCGATGCGAAAGTGAAAGGCGCCCCCGAGGAGACCGAGCCGATTCTCGACGAGTTCCTGCGCTACCGACTTCAAGAGAGCCGGGACAGCCGCCTGCGGGACATCGTCTCGACCATTCAGGCCGAGCAGAACGCCATCATCCGGGCGCCGCTCGACCGGCCCCTGATCATCCAGGGCGTGGCGGGCTCCGGCAAGACGACCGTCGCCCTGCACCGCCTGGCCTACCTGCTCTACACGTTCCGGGAGACCATCTTGGCCAGCCGCATCATCATCTTCGCACCGAGCCGCATGTTCCTCGACTACATCGGCGATGTGCTGCCGGAGCTGGGCGTGGATGGCGTCCTGCAGACCACCTTCGCCGACTGGGCGATGGGTGAGCTTGACGAGCCGATTACCCTGACCGACGCCGGAGCCCGGTTCGAGGAGTACTTCGCGCCGGGTAAGGACCCCGGCGAAGGCGCCGACGCCCCCGGGCGGTTCAAGGGATCGCTCCTCTTCCAGCAGGTGCTGGACTTCGCGGTGGCCGAGTTTGAAGAGCACTTTGTGCCCCGGGTCGACCTGGAGCTGTGGCCCGGCGCCGTCCTGAAGGCTGCCGAGGTCGCCGAGTGGTTCCACGAAAACTACCGCCTTTGGCCCATTATGGCCCGCAAAGAACGCTGCATCGCCCGGGCGAAAAAGTGGGCGGAGGACCGGCTGATTCCCTTCATTGGGGGCATGAACGAGAAGGAGCGGCGCAAGACCATGCGGGCCGCAGTCCAGCGGTACATCAAGCTCTGGCCGGCGCACACCGCCCTGGAGCTCTACCGTGAGATTCTGGGCGACAAGCCCGCCCGCCGGAGCGTACCGGCCCACGTGGGCCACCCGGACATTCCGCCCCGGGTGATCAGGGAGTCCCTCGCCGTCTTCCGGCGGGGCGAAGTGGCGCCCGAAGACCTGGCGCCCCTGGTCTACCTGAAGGGGAAGCTGCGGGGATACAAGGAAGACCGCCAGCTGGACCACGTGGTGATCGACGAGGCGCAGGACTTCAGCCCGTTCCAGCTTGACCTGCTGCGCAACCTGACCCGGGAGAACTCCTTCACCGTGCTGGGCGACCTGTCGCAGGGCATTCACGCGTACGCGGGCATTCATCGCTGGGAAGAGTTCATGGAATGCTTCGAGCCTTCCCCCACGGCCTACTACACGCTGGAACAGTCCTACCGGTCGACCTACGAGGTCATGACCTTCGCAAACCAGGTGATCTCGGCGGTAGGCGCCCCGGCGGCCCTTGCCAAACCGGTCTTTCGGTCGGGCGAGCCGGTGCGGGTGCTTGCGGCGCCGGTACTGGCACCAGCCATCGCCGACGTGGTGGCGGAGCTGCGGGGGCGCAACCACGCGTCCATCGCCGTCATTGGGCGGACGGAGGGCCAGTGCCGGCAGCTGCATGCGGCGCTGACCGAGCTGGGGCTGGAGCCCGAACTGATCACCCCGAAGCAGACGACCTACCGGGGCGGGCTCTCGGTAATGCCCGCCTACTTGACCAAAGGCCTGGAGTTCGATGCGGTCATCGTGGCGGGTGCAGATGCGGACGCCTACGCCGCCAAGCCCCGGGACGCCAAGCTGCTCTACGTGGCCTGCACCCGGGCGCTGCACGAGCTGGTAATTCTGTACACCGGGCGCCCGTCACCTCTGCTGGGCCGGTGAAACGGCATCCGGACACGGCCCGTCTGTTCTGGCAGGAGGCTGATTTCGTGAAACGCATCGTATGGATGTTCGTCTTGACGGACGGCACGTCTACGACCCGGACGTATTGGCCGGATTCCGGCTTCCTGTGGGCGGGACCGGGAATCAAGATGCCCGATAGCTTCCGCCGGCGGTGGAAGATGCGGTAAAGTAAGAGACGGGGGCAGGCCGCGGCCTGCCCCTTAGGCTTTCACTTTTCGATTGGGTTCTCGTCGTAGGTGCACCAGTCGCTCCAACTGCCAACGTACAGGCGCCCGGGATCCAGCCCCAGTGTGACCATGGCCACGAGGTTGGCACATGCCGTCACCCCTGAACCACAGGCGTGAATCAGGCGTTTGCCGTCCGGAAGCCCCCTGAAGCGCGCAGACAGTTCCGCCAGCGACTTCCAGGTACCGTCGGGATTCAGGTTGTCGCCCCAGAAGCGGTTGATGGCGCCGGGAATATGCCCCGGCTTGGCATCCAGCGGGTCGGGGTTGCCGGCATACCGGGAGGCCGACCGCGCGTCGATGACGACCTGGTCGGCGGGGCGGTGCAGCACGTCGGTCATAGATGCGACCAACTCCGGGCGGACGTGCGGTACGAATGTCCGGGCCATGGGGTGCGGCACTTCGGCCGTCAGGGGCTGCCCCGCCGCTTCCCACGCCTTTATGCCGCCGTTCAGGATGAACACGTCATCGAACCCCAGCCAGCGTAGTTCCCACCAGAACCGGCACCCGAACTGCCCGCTTTCGTCGTAGGCCACGACCGTGACCCCCGGCCCTATGCCGGCGGCGCCTAACTTGGCCGCCACCGTAGCCGGGTCCGGCAGGGGGTGGCGCCCACCGTGCTCGCCCCCATGGCCGCACAGATCTTCTTCAAGGTGGATGTGAACAGCGCCGGGAATGTGAGCCGCCCGGTAGGCGCGGCGCCCGGCTTCCAGGTCATCGCCTGAACCGGCACGGCAGTCGGCGATTACAACAGCTTTCTCGGCCTTGGGCAGGGCAACGAACTCATCGACGGTGATCAGCGGCCGGCCATGGCTCATGCCGAAACCTCCTCTGGGGGGCGCTTTCGAGACTATTCTAGGTCCTTCGCCACCAGGAAGCAATCGCCTCCTACCAAAAGCGGTGACGGGGCCGCCTGCCGCGTAAAGCGTGCAGACGGCCCCGTCGTCATACTACCGAACCAAGGCTCAGGCGGTATCCGTATATTGTCGGAGTACAATGGTCTACCCGAATATGCGCGCCGCGCCTCTACAGGACGATGGCCCCCAGCTGCCATAATCATGGTGACGACACAATTTTGGCGAAAGGGTGAATCGGATGAGCAGACTTAATCTCATCGCTGCAGGCGTCGCCCTCGCCGCCGTTGCCCTCTCCGGATGGACGGCCGTGGCCAATGGCAAACTCAGCGAGTCGCTGCAGTCTCTGAAAGGCGACCTGACCACATTGGAAGGAACCGTCAACCCGACGCCCGCGTTTGAACCGGCCCGGGCTGACGCCGCCGATGTGCGCAAGAACCCGGCGGACCTGCCTGCCGTCATCAACCGAACCGCAGCGCAACCCGTCGTGCTGAACCTGCAGACCATGGAACTGGACGGGAAGCTGGCCGACGGCACCACCTACACCTATTGGACCTTCGAGAAGACCGTCCCCGGGCCACTGCTCCGGGTACGTGAAGGCGATGCCGTGGAACTCCACCTGAAGAACGATGCGGACAGCAAGAACGTTCACTCCATCGACCTGCACGCGGTCAACGGCCCCGGCGGCGGCGCCGCCTCCACACAGGTGAAGCCCGGCGAGGAGAAGGGCTTCACGTTCAAGGCGCTCAATCCGGGCGTGTATGTGTACCATTGCGCCTCGCCGCATATTCCGGCGCACATTGCCCAGGGCATGTACGGCCTGATTGTGGTTGAGCCGGCAGGCGGCCTGCCGCCGGTGGACCGGGAATTCTACGTCATGCAGGGCGAAGTCTACGCCGCCGGGCGGGCCGCCGACCACGGACATCAGCCGTATGACGGCGATTTGCTCTTTGCCGAGCAGCCGAACTATGTGGTGTTCAACGGCGCCTTCCAGGCCCTGACGAGCGACAAGGTCATGAAAGCGAAGGCCGGCGAGCGGATTCGCATTTTCGTGGGCAACGGCGGCCCGAATCTGGTCTCATCGTTCCATGTGATCGGGGAGATCTTTGACAAGGTCCATCACGAAGGCGCATCGGAAGCCGCCAGCAACGTCCAGACAACGCTGATTCCCGCCGGCGGCGCCGCCTGGGTCGAGTTCACGATCGATGTGCCCGGGCGGTATCAGCTGGTGGACCATTCAATCTCCCGGGCCATCGATAAGGGCGCCGTCGCCTTCCTCGACGTAGAGGGGCAGCCGGTCGATGCGATCTACCACGACCCGAACGGCCACCCGATGCCCGGCATGGGCGGACATTAGGCTGCGGGTGCCCGGCAGAGGATCCGCGACTGCATTGCCATAGAGCGCCAGAAAGTCTTTCTGGCGCTTCATGTTGTCATGTCTTTGAAGGCTGCTAGTGTGGGGTAGTGGAGGCATTTTACCACTGAGGGCGCGGAAGGCGCGGAGGACACGGAAGTTTACACTATATTTAATTATAAAATAGAGAGTACATCCCGAAAGAGCCGTGAGAGATTGCCCAGAAACATGTTTCATCAGTATTTTCATCCGCATTGTTCCCAAATCAGCGCCATCAGCGCAATCCGGGGCCATATCACCTTCCCACTTCCACTGCCGCGATTTCCGTGTTCCCTTCCGTGTTCTCCGTGGCAAAAAGTGGGTCGGCCCCCCATAATGAAGCCCCGTGCCGCAACCAGCGTTGCAGCACGGGGCCGATGTTCCATACGCAGCTAGTGCACGTGCGAGTGGCCCCCGGCGGCGCCGGTCAGCAGGTAGACCAGGGCGACTCCCACCAGCACCAACCAGGTGTTGATTCCCTTCTTGGGTACGGAGGGCAGCATGTCGGTGGTGCCAACGTACAGGAACGAGCCGGCGGCCACGCCCATCAGAGCGCCCTGCGGCAGGCGGACGACTTCGGCCCAACTGAAGGCCAGCACCGCGCCCAGCATAGTAACGGCGCCGACGGCCCACGTAGCCGCCATGCCCAGCCGCCTCGATCCCGTCGCCGTCATCACCAGCGCCGCCAGGCTGAACCCTTCGGGCAGCTTGTGCAGAAAGACCGCCAGGAAAGCCATGATGCCCAGGCGGCCATCCGCTCCCATGGCGGTGCCCAGAGCGGCGCCGTCAAAAAAGCTATGGAGGGCCATGGCGCCGGTGGCGGCCCACGCCGCCTCCAGCGAAGCGCCGTGCTTGCCGCCCGATGAGGCAGAGAGCCGCCGGGCCGCGAAAATGCCCAGATAGCCCAGGGCGACGAAGAGCGGCGCCTGGTGGGTCAGCATGAGCGCCCCGGGCAGCATGGTCAGCAGGGCGCCCCCCAGCAGGAAGCCGGCGCCCAGCGCGACCAGCTGCTCCATGTGCGACCGGGAGAACAGAGGCGAGAGCGTAAACCACCCGCCCACCACGTTCGCCATGCCTGCCAGCACCGACATCAGCCCGATCGCGCTCACGCGGCCTCACCCCTCGGGGTGATTCTATGCTTGCCTCAGTCGCCGTACCCCTCTTCCGGCTTCACCCGCAGCAGGCGCATGCCGTTCATCGTCACCAAAATCGTGGCGCCCATGTCGGCGAGAATCGCCAGCCAGAGCGTCAGCCACCCCGGGAAGACCGCCAGCACGGCCAGGAGCTTCAGCCCCAGCGCCAGGCCGATGTTCTGCTTGATCACCCGCAGCGTCGTCCGGCTGAGCCGGATGGTGAACGGCAGCTTGCTCAGGTCATCGGCCATCAGGGCGATGTCGGCGGTCTCCAGGGCGACATCGGTACCTGCCCCGCCCATGGCGATGCCCACCGTGGCCGCCGCCAGGGCCGGGGCGTCGTTCACACCGTCGCCCACCATGCCGATCGCCCCGTGTTCCCGCTCCAGTTCCCGCAGGGCGGCCACTTTGTCATGGGGCAGCAGTTCGGCCCGCACTTCATCCACGCCCAGCCGGCTGCCGATGGCCCGGGCTGTGGCGGCGTTGTCGCCGGTCAGCATGACGGTGCGGGCGACACCGGCCTGTTTGAGGCCGGCGAGGGCGCCCCGGCTCGACTCCCGGGGCGTATCAGCCACGGCCACGGCGCCCAGCACCCGCTCGCCGGTGCCCACGAGCATCACGGTCTTACCGCCGTTCTGCCACTGCTCCACCAGGGGGGCGGCGGCGCCCAGGTCCAGGCGCAGGTCGTCCCGGAAGAGGCCGGGGGAGCCGACATAAACGGTCTGCCCATCCACGGTCGCTTTCGCCCCGCGCCCTACAATCGCCGACATGTCGGAGACCACACGACCCGACGGCCCGCTGCCCGCCATCCCGATTGCCGCCCGCCGGACGATGGCCCGGGCCAGCGGGTGCTCAGACCGACCTTCCACGGCTGCCGCCAGCTCCATCAAGTCGCTGACCGACAGGTCGCTGACCGACTGCAAATCTGTTACCTCCGGGCGCCCCCGGGTCAGGGTGCCCGTCTTGTCAAAGGCGACGGCCTGCAGCGTGCCCGCCCGCTCCAAATGCGCTCCACCCTTGATCAGCACGCCGTTACGGGCCGCGTTGGAAATCGCCGAAACGACGGTGACGGGAGTCGACAGCACCAGGGCACACGGGCACCCCACCACCAGCAGTGAGAGTCCCCGGTAAATCCACGGCCCCCACTCGGCGCCCAGCAGCAGGGGCGGCACGACGATCATCAGGCCCGCCAGGGCCATGATGCCCGGCGTGTAGTACCTGGCAAACCGCTCGATGAACGTCTGGACCCGGGGCCGCTGCGCCTGGGCCTCCTCCACCAGTCGGATGACCTTCGCCAGCGTCGAATCCTCGACCAGACGAGTCACCCGGACTTCCAGGGCGCCTTCCCCATTGATCGTCCCGGCGAAGACTTCATCGCCCGGCGCCTTGTCCGCCGGCATCGACTCGCCCGTAATGGCTGCCTGATTGATCGCCGACCGGCCTGCGATAATGCTGCCGTCCATCGCCAGCTTCTCGCCGGGGCGGACAATCAGCGTGTCGCCCACCCGCACATCTTCGACAGGAATTTCGGCCTCCTGGCCGGCCCGCAGCACCCGGGCCACCCGAGGTGCAATCTCCATCAGGGAGCGGAGCGACTGGCGCGCCCGGTCCATCGTATAGGCTTCGAGCGTCTCGCTGACGCCGAACAGCACCGCCACCACGGCGCCCTCGCTCCACTCGCCGATGGCGGCGGCGCCAGCCACGGCAATCGTCATCAGGACATCCATATCAAATTCTAGTTTCAGTAGGTTACGCAGCCCCCGGGAAGCCGTGGTATAACCGCCCGCCAGGATCGCCAGACCATACATGATCATGGAAGCGGCGCCAGGCTGCAGGTACTCCGCCACCTGACCGCCCAGCGCAAAGACCATCGCAACTGCCGTGGAAATCACGTAGGGATTGGCCTTCCAGAATGGGACCGGGGGGGCTTCCTCCCGCTCCGCCCGAATGGAGACGTTATGGGCCTTGCCGGCGGCTTCCACCGCAGTCCGGTCAAAGCTGCCTTCAATCGTAATCTTCGCGGCCGAAAAGTTCAATTCGACCCTGGTGACCCCAGGGAGCGCCGCCACGTCTTTCTCGAACTTGGCGGCGCAGTCCGTTCAGGTCAGGCCCGTCAGCCGGTAAACGGCCCGGGCTGCGGCGGAAGTAGCAGCACTCACTTGTGTTTGGCCTCCCCGAAGTGGTCGAGTGCGGTCCGAATAATGGTAACGACATGTGCATCGTCGAGGGAGTAAAAGACCAACTTGCCTTCTTTACGGTACTTGACCAGCCCCATGTTCCGCAGCAGGCGCAGATGATGCGAAGCCGTCGCCACGCTGATATCCATTAAATGGGCCACATCGCAGACGCACAGTTCGTCGTGCGACAGTGCCAGGGCAATCCGGACACGGGTGTCGTCCGCCAGCGCCTTGAACAGGAGGGCCAGCCCTTCGGTGCCCGCCACCTGGGCTTTCAGCCGCTCTACTTTGGCCGGGTCGTAGGAGAATATTTCACAGGTGTCCTGGTCGGCAGCCAGGGCACGTTCAACTTCATCAGGTGCCGTCGTCTCCACCTTCATTTCGATATCTGTTTGAATATCATTTTATGCCGTTTCCCACCAGTTGTCACTACCGAACTTTTTCGGCGAGTGATAAAGTCTTATTTGCAGTACAGAGGAGGGAAAGCAGCATGCTGACCAGTGCAGGCATTCATGGCCGCATCGGCGGGCGTTTTGGCGGCTACGATATTCACGCTGAATTCGACGGCGTCAATCTTGCCGGACGAATGGGCGGGCGAGTGTTTGGCAAGGACGTCCGTTTTCAGTTCGACGGCAGCCACCTGAGCGGGCGCTGGGGGGGCGGTGTGGACGGCAAGGATGTCGCCTTCGACATGGATGCCGCTACGCTCTTCGGTCGCATGGGCGGCAAGTTCGCTGGGCAGGACCTGAGCCTGACCGTCGACGGTACCACGATTGCGGGCCGGCTTGGTGGAAAGTCTTTCGGCAAGGACGTCCATCTTTTCTGCGGAGAGGATGGGCAGATGCAGGGCCGCATTGGCGGCGGGTTTGCCGGCAAGGACGTGCACGTGGAAGTCGCCGGCATGCCCTGGCTCATGGCCGCCGCCGTGGTCTGCTGCGTCTACTGGGAACACGAAAGCAAGCAGCGTGCCGCCGCTTCCGGCGGCGGGAGCTAAGAAGAAACGGCGCCGGGGGCTGCATGCCCGCCGGCGCCGATTGCTGGTCCCGTAAAGTGATTCCTGAGCCAGATCCCCAGCTCCTCGCTCATAATGAGGAACTGTGAGTCCGGGTCCAGATGGCGGGGGCTCAGTTCATACGTGGTCATGCCCCACATGCCGATGTTTACCTTCCGGCCATCCGTGAACGTAATGCTGATGATTGCCTGAGGGGTGGGGCCTTCGCCGGCACGGTTGGACCGGTCGAACCGGGCCACCTGCAGCAGCCCCAGTATCTCCCGCCGGTCGGACTCGGAGAGCGTCATCGCCTTGGCGGCCCCGAACTCGACGTTGGCCACGTTCTTCTCCGTCAGTTCGGCGGCGAACCGGCGCCAGACCCGACGGTCCCGGCTCGCATCGGTATTCCAGAAGTACAGACCACCGGCGGCAACGACCGCCAACAGCACCAGCGCCCAGATTCGCTTCTTCATACGCTCCCCTATCTCGCTCCCGCCAGCGTAACGGACTGATCCACGTTGAGCACGGTCACTTCGGGGCTGCCGACCAGGTGTACGGTCGCATCGGCCCAGGCTTCTTTGAACCGGGCGTAGTCGTCCGCTGTGATGAGCGGATCCCTTCCGGCCTCGTAGTCCGCAATCGCCTTCTCCACGGCAACGACGCGATACCGCTTCTCCCCGTTGACCCGATATGTGTGCGTGATGGTGGGCACGAAGGAGACCTGTTCGACGGTGGTCAGGTCCTTCTCCTTCTTGACATCGACGACGAACATGACGCCTTCTTCCCGGTACAGCCCCACCTGGTTGCTGATGAAGTTGCCCAGGCTGAATATGACGGCCCGTTTCAGGTCGCGCCCGAACTGGTCCCTGACCTGGCGGATTTCGATCCGCTGCAGGACATGAACGTGGTCGCCGAAGATAATGTCGGCGCCGGCCTCCAGCGTAAGCTGTACCCAGCGCTCCTGCTCCGCGTCGGGCTCCCGGGCGTATTCCTGGCCAAAGTGGAGGGCCACCCCCACCAGGTCGACCCCAGGCAACTGGCGCGCCCGCGCCACGTCGGTGCGAATGCGCTCCTCGTCGAGCATGTTGACGGACCAGGGCTGTGGCAGCGGTATGCCGTTCGTTCCGTATGTATAGCTGAGCAGCGCCATTTTGAGCCCGGGCGCCACATCCAGCACGAGAATCTGCTCCCGCTCCTCGGGGGTCCGGTTCGTCCCCGTATGGGGCAGACCATACCCGTCCAGATTGTCAGCGGTCTGCTTCAGGCCGTACTCCACGTAATCGAGGGCGTGGTTATTGGCGTTGACCACGGCGTCGAAGCCGATCGCCTTGACGTCTCGGGCGAAGACCGGCGGGGTGTTGAAGCTGGGATAGCCCGCCCAGGGGTATTCGTCGCCCGTCAGAGTCGTTTCAAGGTCCGCTATGGCCAGGCCGGCGCCTTCGATCCAGGGGCGGACGGGCTCAAACAGGGGCTTGAAGTCCCACTGGTCTTCGGCCGTCTGTGAGGAGTAGACCAGCGGCGTATGCATCAGCAAGTCTCCCACCGCCAGGATGCGCGCATGCACGGGCGGCGGCTCAGGAGGCGGGGCCGGAGCGGGATCAGATGCGGGCGCCGGTTCAGCCGGTGCCGGCCCGGTTGTTGCTTTTGAGCACCCGGCCGCCAGAATCAGGCAGAGCAGCAGAACTCCGAGAATGCGCTTTGCCAACGCTTCTTTGACCTCCCTGGTCGTCATCGTCGCACTATGGTTACTTGGCCTCCCCCTCAGAAAAGTCCTGCATTTGGAAGCGAAACCTGCGCGGGCAGTCGAGCGTCTGATGGGCGAAAGGGAGTTGATGGCGGCGCGGAGGGTCTGGCTGGCCCCAATCACGTTCGGCAAGGAGCCGGACGGGCGCCTGGTGATCCGCAAATGCGAGGTCATCGAGCATGACTTCATCTACTAGATGCGACTGGGGAGGGTGCACCGGCACCCTCCCCTCTCTTTCACTATGACTTCAATTGCTGCGCAAATAACCGAAAACCTGCTTGATAGTCGGCCTGGTCCCGTATGACAGCAGCGCCGCCCGGTAAATGCGCCCGCCGCCCCACACGAAGAGCACGGTGGTCAGGGCCATCAGTACGATCGACGTGATAATCTGCCAGAGCGGCACGTCGCCCATCAGCACCCGGGCGACCATCACCGTCTGCGAGAAAATGGGAATCATCGAGAAGACTGTCGCCAGCGTGCCGTTGGGGTTGAAGACAATCGCCATGATCATCAAGTATGGGATCACTTGAATCATCTGGATCGGCATGGCGACCGCCGTCTGGTCTTCCATGCGGCTGATCGTGGACGCGGCGGCAGCGTTCATGGCCGCTGCCAGTATGTAGCCGAGGACCAGGAAGACCAGAGCCGTCAGGGCGCCGGTCAGGCTGACCCCGCCCACGGGCGAGTCGCTGAGCTGCTGGTTGATCAGCGTGCCGCCCACCCACGACGTCATAATCACAACAAATTGGAGCAGCCCAAGGGCGCCCAGTCCCAGCACCTTGCCGGCGAGCATTTCGCCCGGCCCGACGGCGGCAGCCATCACTTCCACGACCCGCGAGACTTTCTCTTCGAGCACGCCCTGGAAGACGAACTGGCCGTTCAGCATGACGACCATGTAGACTACCATAACGACGCCGATGGCGGTCATCATCGAGCCGAAGAAATCGTCAGAGGTCCGGCCTTCGCCGGTCTCCGTGATCTGCAGGGTCTCAATTTCGAGCGGCTCCATGACTTCCTGCGAAACGGCGGGGTCGATGCCCCGGGCCTGCAGCCGTGCCTCCCGCACCATCGACTCCAGGGGCCTCATGATGACGCCGGCGTTCTGCACGAGGCCGGGGTTCGTACTTAGCAACCGGGCCTTCAGACCGGCCGGAAACGTGCCTTCAATAATCAGAAGGCCTTTCTGTTCCTTCTTCATCCGGTCCATCAGGGCCGCTTCGTCGGCGCCCTGCGACCACTCCAGGCTGATAGCACGGGCGCCGGGCTGCTCGGACAGCGCCTTGACCGCGGTCTGCAGCGGCTGCGCAACGGCGCCGGTCTTGTCCAGCATGATGATGTTGATGGGTGAAGATTTCTCGTTGCGCTGCATGAACGTCGGGAGAATGGTGACGGCGAGCAGAATCAGGGCGATGAAGAACGTGGTAATCAGATACCCGCCGGACTTGCCACGGCCCACGAACTCGCGACGGGCTACCAGCCACATGTTACGCATGGTTGGCACCTACCTTTTCGAGATAGATCTCGCGGAGCGAGGGTTCGCCCAGGGAGTACTCCGTAACGGGCCCGGCTTCAGCGGCCGCCCGCAGGATCAAGTTCGGATCGAGGTCGGCGGGCAGCGAAATCTCCTTGCTGCCGGCGGTGCCGTCACGTACGCCAATGCCAGCGATCTGCTCCAGGAAGCTGTAGTCGCCGCCTTCCATCTTCAGGCGCACGGTGTGCCGCCGGGCCGCTTTCTTGATTTCCCGCAGGCCGCCGGCCAGCACCACATGGGAGCGGTGAAGCAGCACCACATCTTCGCACAGGGCCTCCACCTGATCCAGGTTGTGGGCGGAGAATAGTACGGTCGTTCCTTCAGCCGCAACGGTCCGGAAGGCCTTCTCCATGATGAGCGTATTGACGGGGTCAAGGCCGGTGAACGGCTCGTCCAGAATTGCCAGGCCGGGTCCGGAGGCGACGGTCGCAGCAAACTGGACTTTCTGCTGGTTGCCCTTGGAGAGCTGCTCGACCCGGCGGGGGGCGTATTCGCTGATCTCCAGTTCTTTGATCCAGCGGTCGACGCGGACTGCTGCCTCCTTGCGGGGCAGGCCTTTGAGCTCAGTCAGGTAGATGAGCTGCTCGCGTACCTCGAATTTAGGATAGAGGCCCCGCTCTTCGGGCAGGTAGCCGAAACCTTTCCGGCTTTCGTCGGTGATCGGGGCGCCGTCCCAGTAGATGCGCCCCTCGTCCGGCAGGAAGATGCGCATGATCATCCGCATGGTCGTGGTCTTGCCGGCCCCGTTCGAGCCAAGGAGCCCGCAGACTCGTCCGGCCGGGACCCCGAAGCTGACGTTGTCGACCGCCTGCACCGTACCGAAGCGCTTGCTGATTGATTCGACCCATAGTGCCATGCTCTCACCCCTCACGGTTATGAGAGTAACCGGAAATCGTTTGTTAAGTCAAACGGCGGATCTGTTACGTTTGTAGACTGATCTGAGGAGTGAAATGGTTCACGAACCTCTCTGCCCTTGTCTTGTGTTCTGCTCACCTACCTTGTGTCATGGTTAGGATCTTCAACGTGGGATGGGAATGGATTTTTACCACGGAAGCCGCGGAAGAAGACACGGAATCGCTGCAGTGGAAGTGGGATTGGGATATGGCCGCAGATTTCGCAGATGGCGGATTCAGAAACGCGGACAAGAACATGAATGACATGTGATTCTGGGCCTTGTCTGACGTCCCTTTCGGGATCTGTTATTCATTTAATAATTAATTATGATATAAAATTTCCTTTTGCGTAGGTCATTGCCCAGAAATCCGCGTTGGTTTCGTAATCTGCGAAATCACGCAGCAGCCATTTTAATGTCCCATTCAGTGTCCTCCGTACTTCCGCGCACTCCGTGGCAAAATGTCTCCAATACCCCACATTGGCAGCCAACAGTTACATAAGCGCACCATCCAACGACGCCCTGACCCACTCGGGCAAGGTGGTGGGAATCTGCTCCGTCCACTTACGCTCCTTCGATCACGCAGCCTATGTACATAAGCGTCTCCTCCCGAAGGGGAATCTTTCACTTCCGGCGAATCAACCTATTCTGTACAGACAGAGCCTGCGGGGGATGAGGGGATGAACCGGGGACTGAAGGCGCTGGCCGCCCTGACCACAGTCGTCATGTTCTTTGTGCTGCTCATGGGCGCCCTGGTAACCAATACGGGGTCCGCTGACGGCTGCGGCGCCTCGTGGCCGCTTTGCAAGGGTACATTCATGCCCGAGTGGGATTACGGGGCGATCATCGAGTTCAGCCACCGCGCCGTCTCCGGCCTGGGCGGCTTGCTGACCCTGCTCCTGGCCGTGCAGGTCTGGCGGGCTTTTCCCAGGCGACCGCTCATACGCTGGCTGGGTGCCGGGGCGCTCTTCCTCGTCTGCCTGCAAGGCGCCCTGGGTGCGATGGCGGTCATTTGGCCGCAGCCGAAGGCGGTGCTGGCCCTGCATTTCGGCATTTCGCTGCTCTGCTTTTCCGGCGTACTGCTGGTAACCACTCTGCTGATGCAGGGCGACCGGGCGACGGCGGCGCCGTCCCCGGTCTTCAGGCGCTGGGTCTGGACGGTGGCGCTCTACTCGTACGCCGTGGTCTACCTGGGCGCCTACGTACGGCACATGAAAGCCAGCGCTGCTTGCATTGGCTGGCCGCTTTGCAGCGGCGAGGCTCTGCCCAGCCTGTACGGGCTGACCGGCATCAACTTCATTCACCGCCTGGCGGCGGGCGTGCTGGCTGTTATGGTGCTCCGCCTGGCTTTCATGGCGCTCCGTGAAGGCAGCCAGGCGCTGAGACGGGCCGCCTGGCTGGCCGCGGGGCTGATTCTGGCCCAGGTGGCCGGTGGGGCGCTGTTCGGCCTGGGGTACATCAACCTGGCGACGCAGCAGCTGCACACCGGCCTGATCTCCCTGTTCTGGGGCGCCCTCAGCTTCCTGTGCCTGCAAGTGTCGCAGGCCGATACGGCGGCAGCGCCCCCAGCGCTTGGCGGTAAACCGACAGGTCTCGCTCACTGAACAGGACGAACCGAATCTCCTTGAACTGCGGGCTTTCCATGGCAAAATCCCGGGCGGCGCCCAGCGCGATGGGCGCCGCCTTTTCGACGGGATAACCGTATATGCCTGTGCTGATGGATGGGAAGGCGATGGTCACCGCCCCGTGCCGGGCCGCCAGCCCAAGGCTGCTCTGATAAGCGCGGCGCAGCAGTTCGGGTTCGCCGCTGCGGCCGCCCTGCCAGACCGGCCCCACCGCATGGACCACGTGCCGTGCGAAAAGGCGCCCCGCCGTGGTAATGACCGCCTCCCCCGTGGGGCAGGCGCCCCTGCCGTTGCGAATCTCCTGGCACTCTTCCGTGATGGCCGGGCCCCCTGCCCGGTGAATGGCGCCACACACGCCGCCGCCGCTGGAGAGTGAAGAGTTGGCGGCATTGACGATGACGTCGGCCATTTCCTGCGTAATGTCACCCAGAGCAAGGGTCAGATAGGTATTGCCAACTAGCATGCAAATGCCCCCTCAGACGAACGTACGTTCTTATTATACCCGTCGTCCGAATCTGTTGACAAGAGCGAACACCTTTTGTTAAGATACCTTACAAAGTAGGCGGGGCCGATAAAGGAGGTGAAGCCGGATGCGAATGCGTGACACCGATGACGATCCCATGATGCAGACTGACACCTACATAGAAGGAGGATCCCATCATGACAAGGCGTTTCTATGTCACCACGGCGATTTACTACGCCAACGACCGGCTTCACATCGGGCATTGCTACGAAATCATTCTCGCTGACGCGATCGCCCGCTACCACCGTGCGAAAGGCGAAGATGTCTTCTTCCTGACCGGAACCGACGAGCACGGCACGAAGGTCGAGCGCCGGGTCCAGGCGCTCGGACGCGACCCGCAGGGCTGGGTCGACGAAATCGCCGCGGCGAACCAGACGCTGTTCGCCGCCCTGGGCATCAGTAACGACGACTTTATCCGCACCTCGGAAGCGCGGCACAGGCGGGCCGTGCAGCGTATCTTCGCCCAGTTGCATCAGCAAGGAGATATCTATCTCGATCGGTACGAAGGCTGGTACTGCCCCCATGAAGAGGCTTTCTGGACCGAGACCAAGGCGCTGCCGGGCCATCTCTGCCCGGAATGCGGGCGCCCCCTCGAGTGGACCCGGGAGACCGCCTACCGCTTCCGTCTCAGCAAATACCACGCCCAAATCGAAGCCCTGCTGGAGCAGCGGGACTTCGTGGTGCCTCCCGCTCGCCGCAACGAGGCGCTGGCTTTCGTCCGGCAAGGCCTGGACGATATCGCCGTCTCCCGGGCAGGGCTGCAGTGGGGCATTCCGGTGCCGGGCGACCCGGCGCAGACGGTTTACGTCTGGATTGACGCGCTGACCAATTACATCAACGCGCTGGAAGGGCAGCGCTTCGCCCGGTACTGGCCTGCTAACCTGCACATCGTCGGCAAGGACATCGCCCGGTTCCACGTCGTGATCTGGCCCGCGCTGCTGCTGGCCCTGGGCCTGCCCCTGCCCGGGCAGGTCTGCGCCCACGGCTGGATCAACCTGAACGGCGAGCGCATCTCCAAGTCGCGGGGCAACACCGTCGATCCCTGGACCCTGATCGACCGGTACGGGGCAGACGCCCTGCGGTACTACCTGCTGCGGGAGGTCGGCTTCGGGCTGGACTGCAACTACACGGAAGATGCTCTCGTGCTACGCATCAACAACGACCTGGCCAACGACCTGGGAAACTTGCTCTCCCGCACCACGCAGCTGATCAACAAGTTTGCGGGGGGCGCCGTGCCCGACCCGGCCGGCCATTCTGACGGAGTGCTGGCCGCGGCTGCCGCGGCAGCGATTGCCGGCGTGGAGGCAGCCCTGACGGACCTGAAGACAGGCGAAGCGCTGGCCGCGCTCTGGACGCTGGTGGACCGGGCCAACAAGTACGTGGAGGAGCAAGCACCCTGGGCGTTGGCGAAAGACCCGGCGCAGGCAGGCAGGCTGGGCGCCGTCCTGCATGATCTGGCGGAGGCTCTGCGCATCACGGCCGTCGCCCTCGCCCCGTTCCTGGTAGCGGCGCCGGGACGCATCTATCAGCAGTTAGGCCTCGCAGGGGCGCCCACTCGCTGGGAAGAGACCGCCTGGGGGCGGCTGCAGCCGGGCAGCCAGATCCGGCGAGGTGCGCCATTATTCCCACGAATTGAGCAGGTGTCAAGGACGTAAGTGCCGAACGCTTCGGGCATCCGACTATCGGGGGGCCCGCGTAGATGGATTCGACCGCCACGTTCGCAACCTATGCCGATCGGATCATGCAAACATACCGCTGCCCGGGGCTCGCGCTGGGCGTCGCCCGGAACGGGGAGCCCGCAGCCTGGCACGCCTTCGGATTCCGGGACCGGGAGGCGCAGCTCCCGATTACGCCGGATACGGTCATGGGCATCGGCTCCTGCACGAAATCCTTCACCTGCATGGCGATCATGCGGCTTCAGGAAGAGCGCAGGCTATCGGTCTACGAACCGGTAATCCGGCACCTGCCCGAGTTCGGCCTGCCGGATGATGATCTATCGCCCCTGGTCACCATTCACCATCTAATGACGCACACGGCAGGGTTGCCCCCGCTGCCGGCCAAGCTGGGCGCCCTGGCCCCGAGCGCCAAGGGCGACCCCAGCCTGCCGCCGGTCGACCTCAGCTTGCTGCCGACCATCGACACGCCTGAACAGCTGCTTGGCTTCATCAGGCGGTATCCCTTTCAGCCCCTGGCCCGGCCGGGCTGGCAGTTCAGCTACTCCGACGAAGGGTACGGCCTGCTGGGGGCGATCATCGAGCGGGTGAGCGGGCGCCGTTACGAGCAGTACGTCACCGAGGAGCTTCTGCAGCCGGCGGGCATGGAGCACACCACCTTCAGCCAGGCCGAGATGCGGAGTTTCCCGGAGGTTGCCACGCTGTACGCTGCCCTGCCCTGGTCCGGCGAAGTGATCCGGTCGGATCAGTGGTGGGAAGGCGGCCCGGTCACCGCCGCCGGGTTCCTGCGCTCGACGGTGCGGGACCTGCTGCGGTATGTGGATATCTTCCGCACCGGCGGCCTGGCCGGCAACCGGCGCATCCTTTCCGCCGAAAGCGTCCGGGAGATGATGCAGCCCCACGTCTACGTCGACGATGGTTTCTGGTACGGGTATGGGCTGGCCGTCCGGCCCGACTACCACGGCCTGACGGTAGTGGAGCACGGCGGCTCGCTGAAGGGGGTCTCCGCCCACTTCATCTACATGGCCGAGGATGGCCTGACGGGAGCGGCGCTGGGCAACATGCAGTACGTTCCGGCCGGGTTAACGCTGCTGGGCGCCATGAACGAGGCGGCGGGCCTGCCCACAGAGTCGCGCTGGACCCGCTGGGCGCCCGCCCAGGCCGACCTGCCGCTGGCCGCTTATGCAGGCGCCTATGCGGCCGATGATGGCGTCCGCATCGAGATTGCCGTCGATGGCGATGCCCTGACGCTCACTGCATCCGGGCTCTCCTCCCTGAACGCCCGGTTGACGCCGGCGGGCGGGCACCGGTTCGGCGCCCGGGTGCGTGAGGAAGATGTGGTGGTCAATTTCCTGGCGGATGAGGAGCGGGGCGTCTGGGGCCTCCTCCAGGGGCTCAGGGTGCTGAGGAAGGCATAACAGAAATGCCGCATCGCCAATTGTTGGCGATGCGGCTCTCGTTTTCAGGGTTGGGCCGGGCTCCTGGCTGTCTGGCACCGGGTTACATACGCGACGTAGCCCCAAGTTCCGATGTGCACTCCGGACATCGAACTGCCTTGATCGGGATTTTCATAGCACAGAAAGGGCAGTCCCTGGTCGTGGGCCCTTCCTCAGCCTTCTTCCGCTTCATGCGCTCAACAGCCTGCACCAGCAGAAAGACCGCCAGAGCGACGATCAGAAAGTCGAGGATGTTGTTGAGAAACAGGCCGTACGCGATCACCGGGGCGCCGGCTGCTTTCGCGGCCGCCACCGACGGGTACGCCGTCCCTGACAGGTTCATGAACAGATTGGAGAAATCGACCCGCCCGATTACCAGGCCGATGGGCGGCATAATGACATCGTTGACCAGCGACGTCGTGATTTTGCCGAAAGCGGCGCCCAGTATGACGCCGACGGCCAGGTCGAGCACGTTGCCCTTCAGGGCGAACTTCTTGAACGCCTCCAACATGGAACGGAGCCTCCTTTCACACCGCTCCAGTATTCCCTCTCACCCGCTACACCGTTCGGGGGATAGCACTTCTCCCTCTCTCCGGGCCGTGCAACTCACTCCTTCGAGGGAAGAAACGGCGCCTGCCTCTCTGGTAATATCGAACTCGAGCAAGCTTTCGAGAGGAGAGGGCACAGATGAACCGGCGGCCCACAGGTCTGATTGCGATCTTTTCGCTCCTGCTGCTGGTGTCGACAGGCGGGATTCTGGTCCATTACCTGACCGGATACGACTACCCGGCATCGGCGGCGTTTCACTTTGAGATGAACGTGCTCAACGATCTGGTGGAGATCTTCTTCATCGTCCCCGTGGGTCTGGCCGGCCTTTTGGCCCTGCGCCGGGGCAGCGCCTGGGGACCGGTGCTGATCGGAGCGACGGCGGCGAACTTCGCTTACAACTATGCCATGATGGCTGCCGGCCGGCAGAACCTCTGGGTCTTCGTGTGGGCGGCCAAGATCGCCCTGGGCGGAACGGCTGCTTGCCTGGTGTGGGACCTGCTGCCTGCGGGGACCAGCTACACGCGCGGCCGCCGGACCGGCGCCGCTGTCTACCTGGCGGTGGCCGCGCTTGCCTTTGCGAAGATGATGGGGCAGCGCCTCCTGGCCAGCGCCATGGGACAGACCATGGAGATGACCATGCAGGCCGGGGGCGGCGCCGTCGATTGGGGCGAGCCGATCCTGCGGGATCCGATCATGTTCTTCGTCCTGACCTTGCCCATGTTGGTGGCGGCGATCCTCGGCCTGCTCCGGGGCGCGTCGTGGGGTTCCCGGGCGGCGGCCCTCTCCTGCGGTTTCATCGTCATGCTGGCCGGCATCATCCTGCTGACCGGCCCGCTCAAGGAGTGGCTGCAGACCGGCTCCGTCTCCCCCGCGATGTGGACAATGTCGGCGATTATCGTGCTGGCAGCAGCCCCGGGCGTGTGGGCGCTGACCTGGCTTGTCAATGACGAACGCCAGGCGCTTGCCCGCAAGGCGGCGGCCTGAGCTCAACCGGCGGGGCCGATTTGCGCGGGGCGGATCGCGACGCCATATGCAGCCACACCTGCTGCCGCCCAGAGAGCGATGACACAAACTGTCATGCAAAGCCTGCGTACTTTAGGCGCTTTGGTCCGCTCTTCCGGACGAGATGTAACAGCCAGTCGGCGGATCGGCGCCGCGGCTTGACGGGATCAATCGGTCCGGGTTCTGCATAATTATGCAGTGAATATGCATCAGAACGCGAAGGGAGAAGCGCCGGCGGATTGCCGGCGCTTTCTTTCACTTCCAGTCCCGCAGGGCCTTCTTGCGGCCCCGCAGCTTTTTTTCTGCGTGTATCGCCGCCTGGCAGCCCTCCGAGGCAGCAATCACCGCCTGCTTGATCTCCGTGCACAGCAGATCGCCGATGGCAAAGACCCCGGGGATCTCCGTCTCGAACGTCTCCCGGTTAACCAGCAGGCACCCGGACTCGGAGACCGGCACGGCTCCCATCAAATAATCGATCACGGGTTTATTTCCCTGCAGGAAGATGAAGACGCCGGTGACCACCAGATCCTCGTCGCCGTTCGCGCCGGCCACCCGGATCCCCGACACCTTTCCGTCGCCCAGCACGGCCGTAAGGCGGCCGGAGAGGAAGAAGACCTTGGGCTCGTCTTTCAGCTGCGCCAGGAGTTCGGGCGCGGCCTTGGGCGCCTTGCCGGCGTGCACCAGCGTCACCTTTGACGCGAACTTGGTCAGGAAGAGCGCCTCCTCGGCGGCCTGCTCGCCAGTGCCGACCACCGCGACCTCCTGATCCCGGAAGAACGCCGCATCGCACGTGGCACAGTAGCTGACGCCCTTCCCCACCAACGCCTCCTCGCCCGGCACAAAGCTCGACCGGCCCATGCCGCCCGTCGCGAGAATCACCGTCTGGCCTCGATATGTACCACCGGCGGAATAGATCTCTTTCACCTCGCCGTCGAAGCTGACCCCGATCACCTGCTCCTGCCGGAACTCGGCGCCAAAATCTTCCGCCTGCCCCCGGATCGTCCGGACAATCTCCGGCCCGGTGCTGTTGGGCATGCCCGGGTAGTTGTCCACGTTCGTCGTCATGCCCAGGGCGCCCGCCGCCAAGCTCTTGTCCAGCACCAGCGTCCGGAGGTCCGCCCGGGCCGAATAGAGCGCGGCCGTCGCCCCGCCCGGTCCTCCGCCAATGATGATAACGTCATACTCCCCCGCGCTGCCGTGCATATTGAACTCCATCAGTTTCACTCCTCCCCTAGATTCTTTCCAATGGTTGTCACGCGAAAAGCAACTAATTCAAGATCAAATTAAAAAAAGCGCTTGACACTGTCATACCCCAGGGGGTATATTTTCATTGAAAATGGTGAGAAAGTACCAGGTGCGCAGTGACCCAGGGCTGCACCCACACCCGCAAGCTGGAGACGGGATGCTCGGGTAGGACGGACCGGTCGGTTTTCTCTGATTATAATACCCTACTAGGTATAGTATACACCATTTTGAGATCGGAGGTGCCGTTCCCGTGACCACGAACGCGAGCAGGACCCATCAGCTCTCCCCCGCAGAACTGAAGGCCAAGTTGGACGCCGGCGATCAGTTTTTCATCCTCGACCTGCGCAACCGCGATGAGTTCGCCAACTGGCGCATTGAAGGCCGCCACCCGATTCCCGTGTTGAACATCCCATACTTTGAGGTGCTGGAAGAGGCCGAATCCGAAGACGTGCCCCTGGAATTCGCAAGCTACGCCCGCAAGCACTGGCAAGACGTGCTACCCCGCGACGCGTTTATCCTCGCCGTCTGCGCCAAAGGCGGCACGTCGCTGCTGGCAGCCGAAGGGCTGCAGCAACTGGGCTACGATGTTGCCAGCCTCGAAGGCGGCATGGACGCCTGGGGCAATTACTACGACTTCCGGGTCATCGCCGCCGAGGCGGACCTGGCCGTCTTCCAGGTCATCCGGCCGGCCCGGGGCTGCCTTAGCTACGTGCTTGCCGCCGGCGGCCAGGCGGTCATCGTCGACCCCCTGCGCCACATCGACCAGTACCTGAACTTTACCCAGGCCAACGGGCTGAACATCGTCGCCGCCCTGGACACCCACGGCCACGCCGACCATATCAGCGGCGGCTCCGCCCTGGCCGAAAAACTGAACATCCCCTATTACTTCCACCCGTACGACGGCATTCACCCGCTCGACGTCATGCCCGCCGCGGTCGCCTACACGCCGCTCTGGGCCGACCAGGTACTCACTTTCGGCAACATCTCCGTCAAGGCGCTGCACATTCCCGGCCATACACTGGGCAACATCGCCTATCTGGTCAACGGCAAATATCTGCTGAGCGGCGACTCCATCTTCATCGAATCGGTCGCCCGGCCCGACCTTGGCGGTCGGGGCGACGTCTGGTCGCCCATCCACTTCCGGTCGCTCTCCCGCCTGCTCACCCTGCCCGACGAGACTGTGGTTCTGCCCGGCCACTTCAGCCATCCGTCCGAGGGAAACCCGGAAGGCCTATACGGTGAATCGCTCGGCGTCCTGAAGGCGAAGAACGAGGGGTTGCGGGTGGTGCTGGCCGGTGAGGAGACGTTTGTGAAATACCTCCTCTCCAGTCTGCCGACCTTCCCTCCGCAGTATGTCGATATCAAGCGGGTGAACGCGGGCCTGCTCAAGCCCGACGAAGAGAAGGCCAGCGAACTCGAACTGGGCCGCAACATCTGTGCGCTGTCACAGGCGTACAAGGAGGTCTAGATCCATTGGATTCAGTTGCACTGACCGTTGACGCGCGGGGGCTCTCCTGCCCCATGCCGATTGTGAGGGCCCGCAAGGGCATGGACGCGATTGCAGTTGGCCAGGTGCTCGAGGTATTGGCCACTGACAAGGGCGCCCCGGCTGACTTCCGCAACTGGTGCCTGCAGACCGACCAGAAGTTCCTTGCCCTCCAGCAGGAAGACGGCTATTACCGGATGTTCCTGAAGAAAGTCGTCGGCGAAACCAAGGAGAAGGGGCGCGTCTTCCCCCATGAAATCACCAACGCCGAGCTAGCGGCACGGCTGGAGGCCGGCACCGCACCGCTGATCATCGATGTGCGAGAGCACCACGAGTATGCGGCGGGCCACATTCCCGGCGCCGTCCACGTGCCGATCGAGCAGGTCGAGGAAGGCACCGCCGCCCTCGAGCTCGGGCGGGAAGTCGCCGCCATCTGCCGCAGCGGCCGCCGCAGCGACTACGCCTGCCAAATCCTGGCCAGGAACGGCTGGGCCAGCGTCTGGAACGTGGTGCCCGGCATGTCCGAGTGGCAGGGTCCGATCACAAAATAGAGGGAGGTCCTCGTCTGATGTCTGAACGCCGGATCGCCATCATAGCCGCCAATGGCGGGCTGGACGCCGCCTACAAGGTCTTCAACATCGCCACCGCCGCCGCCAGCATGGGCTCCGAAGTCGCCATCTTCTTCACGTTCGAAGGGCTGAAGCTGATCCATAAGGAGGCTTACGGGAGCCTCGCGCTGCCGGCCGGCATGGAGGGGCTGAAGAACGCCTTCAAGGCGAACAATGTACCCGATGTCCCTGAGTTGGTCGGCATCGCCCGGGAACTGGGCGTCAAGTTTATCGCCTGCCAGATGACGATGGACCTGATGGGGATCGCGAAAGAGCACCTTGTCGAAACGATTGAGGTCGGCGGCGCCGCCACGTTCCTGGCCTTCGCCCATGACGCCGATGTGAGCCTGACGTTTTGAGACGGATGGCCGCCCCGATCCCTGAGGGACGGGGCGGCCTTTTCCCGACGCAAAGGTGGGGTGTTTCCAAGTGCTTGAACGGTTAATACCGGCCGCCCTTTGGCTGAAGCGGTACGACCGGGCGGACCTGCGGGGCGACCTGTCCGCCGGGCTGACCGTGGCGATCATGCTGGTGCCGCAGGGGATGGCCTACGCCCTGCTCGCCGGGCTCCCGCCCGTGATGGGGCTGTACGCCGTCACCATTCCGCTGATCGTCTACGCCTTGCTGGGCAGTTCCCGGCAGCTGGCGGTGGGCCCTGTCGCCATGATGTCGCTCCTCACGCTGGCCGGCGTCTCCAAACTCGCCGAGCCCCGGGCGGGGGAGTTCACCGCATACGTACTGCTGCTCTCGCTCATGGTGGGAGTCGTTCAGTTCCTCATGGGCGCCCTCCGCCTGGGCTTCCTGGTCAACTTCCTCTCGCACTCGGTCATCAGCGGGTTTACGTCGGCCGCGGCGATTGTGATCGGTCTGAGCCAGATCGGCCATCTGATGGGCGTCAAGCTGCAGGGCGAGACGTTCCTGGAGATTGTGCGGGAGGCCGCCGCCAAAATGGCACAAGTGAACCCGGTGACGCTGGGGATCGGTCTGGGCGCCATCGCGGTGCTGGCGCTGATGAAAAAGCAGTGGCCCAAGTTCCCCGCGCCGCTGGTGGTGGTGGTACTCGGCACCGCACTGGTCGCGCTCGCCGGTCTGAACGACGCCGGCGTCAGGATCGTCGGGACGGTGCCCGGCGGCCTGCCCCGGCTCTCCGTACCGGACATAAGCCCGGGGTCGCTGCGGGTGCTGCTCCCGACGGCGCTCACCGCCTCGTTCGTCGGGTTTATGGAATCGATCGCCGTGGCCAAGTCGATCGCGGCCAAGGAGAAGTACAAGGTCGATCCGGATCAGGAGCTCCGGGCCCTGGGTCTGGCCAATGTTACGGCCTCCTTTTTCTCGGCGGGGCCGGTGACGGGCGGCTTCTCCCGCACGGCTGTCAACTATCAGGCCGGGGCCCGGACGGGCCTGGCCTCCATCATCACGGCGGTCATGCTGTTGCTGGTGCTGCTCTTCCTGACGCCCCTCTTCTACTACCTGCCCAACGCCGTCCTGGCGGCGATTGTGATGGTGGCCGTCTACGGGCTGATCGATCTGAAGGAGCCGGTGAAGCTTTGGGCGATCCGAAAGGTGGACGCTGTGACGCTGGGCATCGCCTTCGTGGCGACGCTGCTGCTGGGTATTGAGATCGGCATTTTGACGGGGGCGGCCTTCTCGCTGCTGGTCTTCATTTGGAACAGCGCCTATCCGCACATCGCGGAGCTCGGCTTTTTGGAAGAAGAGCGGGTCTTCCGCAACATCCTGCGGTATCCGCAGGTGAAGACTTACCCCGAAGCGCTGATCCTGCGCATCGACGCATCGCTGTACTTTGCCAACATGAATTTCGTCGAAGAGCGGATCAGGACCGCGGCGGCGGGGCGCCCGCTGCTCAAATGGATCGTTCTCGATCTATCCGGGGTCAACGACTTCGATGCCGTCGCGATCGAGACGCTGGAGCAGCTCGTCCACGAGTATGGGCAAAGCGGCATCCGGATCCTGTTCACGAGCATGAAGGGCCCCCTGCGCGACCTGGTGCGCAAGGCAGGCTGGGCGGAGAAGTACGGCGGAGCCGCTGAGTACCTGTCCGTGCACCATGCGCTCCGGGAGGTAGGCCTGCAGCGGGGGCATTTGCACGGCACGGCTTGATTGTGGGGTAAGGGGGCTACTCCCCGACTGCCAGTACATAGCGCTCAATCGCCCGGGCCCACCCCTCCGCGGTGTTGGGCTCCGTCACCGCGCCTGCCGCCCGGCGGACGGTCTCCGCGGCGTTGCCCATTGCCACGCTGAGTCCTGCGGCCTGGAGCAGGGGAATGTCGTTCTCCCCGTCGCCCAGGGCCAGCGTCGCTTCCCGGGGAATCCCGAGAATGGCACCCAGGGCCCGCAGGGCGGCGCCCTTGTCCACGCCGGCGGCGTGGATTTCCACAAAATCCATGCCGGAAGAAGTGACGGAAACGCCGGGCGGAAGCCGTTCCTCCACGGCCCGCCGCACGTGGGCCGGCGCCAGGAAGTAGATCTTGCTGACTTTACGGCGGGTGGTCTCAATCGCCCGGGCCACATCGCCGAAAATAGGGGCCGCCACCCGGTTCGTATCCAGTATCCACTGCAGGTGCTCATCCACCCGGTCCACATGCCACTCGTCCATCAATTCCAGGCCAAGGTTGAGCTCCGGCGCCGCCGCCCGGATGGCGGCGACGATCGCCAGGGCCGCCTCCTGATGAATGGGATGGTGCAGCAGTGGCCGGTCGTGGGCCGGGTCGTAGACCAGGGCGCCGTTGTAGGCGATGACGGGCCCGTTCAGCCCGAGGTCGTCGTAAATGTGGCGGATGGCCCGGGGCGGCCGGGCCGTGGTCAGCACCAGAGTGACCCCCCGCCGCTGCAGTTCGGCCACGGCCTGCCGGGTGCGGGGGGTCACTTCATGGCTTTCGTTCAAAAGCGTCCCGTCGATATCTGTTGCGATGAGGCGGTAGGTCATCCGTAGACCCTCATGGTGATGCCGTCGGCCCGGAGGGCGGCGTTAATCTGGTCATCGGAGAAGGATGCCAGCCCCGCATCGGTCAGGATGCGCAGGTCGGTGCTATGCAGAGGCAGTTCGTGGCAATGCGCCCACCGGACTGCGCCAACGCCGTCGCCCTGGAAGTCGGGCGGAATTTCGCCGCAGGCCGTGCCGCGGAAGGCCAGCATGAGCAGGTGGTAGTCACCGCCGGCCCAGGCGCCCCGCATTTCGTAGACGGCGCTGAACTGTACACCGATCATCTCCAGGCCGGTCTCTTCTCGGATCTCCCGCACGACGGCCGCTTCCGCGCTCTCCCCCGGCTCCACGCCGCCGCCGGGCAGCAGCCAGTTGCCGCCGAACGGACCGTTTCTCTGGGCGACGAAGAGCAGCCGCCCATCTGGATCAACGACCACTCCCAGCACGCCAACGACGATCTTGCCGTGAAACCGGGCGCCCTGTGGCTGCGACATGCCTGCAACTCCTCTCACACGCAATCCCGGCAACACTTCCGCGTGCCGGGCGCGAGTCCCTCCTCAGCTTTGCAGGATATTGGCGCCGGTCGCGGGCGTCTCCTCCTAGCGATGTACATCCTCGGCGAGTTTGCGGCGGGTGTGGCGGAGACGAAATCCTTCACCGCACTACAGCATAGTAGTGCTAAAGTCTATTTATACATAGACCTTGCATATCTATGCGCTCAGCCTATTGACGGGCGGGTCGGTTATCACTAGAGTGGTAGTAATTCTCGTTAGCTCCATTCGTTCAGAGCGCCAACCGGCGGGCGGGGAGGTTTAATCAGCCTCCCCGCCCTCCGTATACTCTGATAACTCATATCACGAAACTTGTGCCAGGGGGAGTGAGGTCAATTGAAGCGTATCTATGCGCGTGAAGAAGTCTGTATGGCATGCCGCCTTTGCGAAGTGCACTGCGCGGTACAGCACTCCGGTTCCAAGCACCTGATCAAAGCCTTTAAACGCGAAAAAACCCGACCTGTCCCCCGCTGCTCCGTCGAAGTGAAGGGCGCTCTCTCTTTCAGCTTCATGTGCCGCCACTGTGAGGAACCGTCCTGCGTCTATTCGTGCGTCAGCGGCGCCATGCACCGCGAGCCGGACGGAGCCATCCGGGTGGACGAATCGAAGTGCATCGGCTGCTGGACCTGCATTCTGGCCTGCCAGTTCGGCGCGATCAAGCGGGGGGACAACCACGTCGCCCTGAAGTGCGACCTCTGCCCCGGGCTCGAAGTCCCGGCGTGCGTGGCCGCCTGCCCGAACGACGCCCTGGTGCTGGCGGAGGACCTGGACGCCGACGCTGAAATTCTCCCGGAGGTGAGGAAGGCGCAATGACCCACTACCACTACCTCATCGTCGGCAACTCGGTCGCCGGCGTCGGCGCTGCCGAAGCCATCCGGGAACTGGACCGGGAGCGCTCCGTCGGCATCATCTCCGACGAACCCTACCATACCCACTCACGCGCACTGATCGCTTTCTACCTGATGGGACGCCTCACGAAGGACGGCATGAACTACCGCCCCCGCGATTTCTACCAGCGGCTCAACATTGATGCCCTGCTCGGGCGCCGGGCCGTTCAGATCAGCCCGGATGCGAAGCAGCTCGCCCTTGAAGACGGCGAGGAGATCTCCTACGACCAGCTGCTCCTGGCCACCGGCGGCAAGGCGATTGTGCCGCCGCTGCCCGGTGCCAAGCTCGAAGGCGTTTTCACCTTCCAGTCCATGGCCGACGTGGAGGCCGTGGAGGAAGCCCTGTCCGGGTGCCGCCAGGCCGTGGTCATCGGTGGCGGCCTCATCGGCATGCAGGCGGCGGAAGCCCTCTGTGAACTCGGCCGCAAGGTGACCGTCGTCGAGCTGCTGCCCCGCATTCTGGCGCCAGTGCTCGACCAGACCGCATCCACCTATACCGCCTCCCTGTTCGAGCAGCGGGGCGTTCGCATGATCACCGGCATCGGTGTCGCCGAGATTCTCGAAAAGCCCGGCGAACCGGGCAAGGTGGGCGGCGTCAAGCTGAGTACCGGCGAGGAGATCCCCGCCGACATGGTGATCATGTCCGTGGGCGTCGCCCCCCGGGCGGACCTGGCGAAGGCTGCCGGCCTGAATGTGGGCCGCGGCATCATTACCGACCGGAGCGGCACCACCAGCGCCCCCGGCATCTACGCCGCCGGCGACTGTGCCGAAGGGTACAACCGCATCACCGGTGCGACCGGACCCATGCCGATTCTGCCCCGGGCCTACACCGGCGGGCGCCTGGCCGGGCAAAACATGGCGGGACGGCAGGCCACCTCGGCCGGCGACATTGCCATGAACGCCAGCCACTTCTTCGGCTTCCCGACCATGTCGGCCGGCATTCATGACACCACCGCCCCGGGTGTACCCGCCGCCAACTATGAAATCATCACGGACACCCGGCTGCACGACGACGGCTACTACCAGAAGATCATCCTGCGCGACGACAAAATCGCCGGGTTTGTCCTGATGGGTTCCGCCGTCGACCGGGCCGGCATCATGACCGGCCTGATGAAGGAAGAACTGCCGACTGCCGGTTTCCGGGACAAGCTGATGGGTCACAAAGCACTGATCTCGTTGCCGGACGAGCTCCGCCGGCAGCGGCTGAAGGGAAGGTGAGGCGCCGTGTACGATCTTGGCAAAAAGCAAAATCCGTACGGTGACGATAAGCTGCACGACGCCTGTGGCATTTTCGCCGTCATGTCCCGCTCCGGTCGCACTTTCTCCGGTGAGATCCCCATTCGGGCGATGGAGAACATGCACGACCGCGGCAACGGTCTCGGTGGCGGCTACGCGGCCTACGGCATTTACCCCGGCTGGCCGCACCTGTACGCCTTCCACATGATGTTCGAGCACAAGTCGGCCAAGGCGGAGACGGAGAAGTACCTGCACCAGTTCTTCAGCTCGATGGACGGCGAGGAGATTCCCACTCGGCCCCATCCGGGCATCAGCTCTGCCCCCATCCTCTACCGCTACTTCCTGGGGCCTAATCATCATCTGCTGAACGGCCTGAGCGAAGACGACTTCGTCGTCCAGCGGGTCATGCACATCAATCAGAAAATCGACGGCGCCTTCGTCTTCTCCAGCGGCAAGAACATGGGCGTCTTCAAGGCCGTGGGTCACACGGAAGATGTCGGCCGGTTCTACCGGCTGGAGGACTATGAGGCTTACTGCTGGACCGCTCACAGCCGTTTCCCGACCAACACCCAGGCCTGGTGGGGCGGCGCTCACCCCTTCTCGACGCTGGACTGGACCGTTGTCCATAACGGCGAAATCTCCAGCTACGGCTCCAACCGGAATTTCCTGGAGATGCATGGCTACTACTGCACCATGCACACCGACACCGAAGTCATTACCTATGCCGTGGACCTGCTCGCCCGCCGGCACGGCCTGCCCATTGACATGGTCTGCAAGGTGATGGCGCCGCCGCTCTGGCGTGACATCGACCGGATGCCTAAGGCGGAGAAGGACCTGTACACCACCCTCCGGGTCATCTACGGCCCGCTGCTCATGAACGGCCCGTTCAGCATCGTGCTGGCCCACCAGGGCGAAATGATCGCCCTCGGCGACCGGATTCGCCTGCGGCCCCTGGTCGCTGCCGAAAAGGACGATGCCGTCTATATCGCTTCCGAAGAGGCGCCCATTCGCCTCGTGGAGCCCAAGCTCGACCGGGTCTGGATCCCCAAGGGCGGCGAGCCCGTCATCGTCCGGCTGGATGACGCCGCTATGGCCATCGCCCATCCGGAAGGGAGGTCTGCCGTAAAATGAGCCCGATGAAGACACACACCTGGCCGGAGTTCATCGTCGAGCGGAACGACGACCGCTGCATCCGCTGCCAGGTCTGCGTAAACCAGTGCACCTTCGACGTGCACAGTTATGATGCCGGATTGGACGAGCTCTTCGCGGTGGATATGAACTGCGTGGGCTGCCAGCGCTGCCAGGTCTTCTGCCCGACGAATGCGCTGACCATCCGGACCAACCCGACGCAGTCCCGCCCCAACGCCAACTGGCGCCTGGAGAACCTGTTTGACGTCAAGAAGCAGGCGGAATCGGGCGGCATCGTGCTGACCGGCATGGGCAACGACAAGCCGTTCCGGATCTACTGGGACCACCTGGTGCTTAACGCTTCGCAGGTGACCAACCCCTCCATCGACCCGCTCCGCGAGCCCATGGAACTGCGGACCTACCTGGGCCGCAAGCCCGACCGGGTCGTTTTCCAGCGGGACGGCGAAGGGCAGGGCGAAGGCCACGGCTCGCCCGTGGTGCCGATTCAGAACATGACGCCGCTGGTCGCCATCGAAACGCCGCTGATGTTCTCGGCCATGTCCTACGGCGCCATCTCCTATAACACCCAGCATGCGCTCATGCGGGCTGCGCAGGCGTTCGGCACCATGGCCAACACCGGCGAAGGCGGCTGGCCGCGGGAGTTCCGCCAGTACAAGGAGAACGTCATCGTCCAGGTGGCCTCCGGCCGCTTCGGCGTGGACCTGGAGTACCTGAACGACGCCCGCTTTGTCGAGATTAAGGTCGGTCAGGGCGCCAAGCCGGGCATCGGCGGCCACCTGCCGGGCGAAAAAGTGACGCTGGACGTCAGCCGGACCCGCATGATTCCTGAGGGGTCCGACGCCATCTCCCCGGCTCCGCACCACGACATCTACTCCATCGAAGACCTGGGCATGCTGATTCACGCGCTGAAGGAAGCAACCCGGTACGAAAAGCCGGTGGCCGTGAAAATCGCCGCCGTGCACAACGTCTCGGCCATCGCTTCCGGCATCGTGCGGGCCGGTGCCGACATCGTCGTGATTGATGGCCTGCGGGGCGGCACGGGCGCGGCGCCCAAGGTCATCCGCGATAACGTGGGCATCCCGATTGAACTGGCCCTCGCGCAGGTCGACCAGCGGCTGCGCAAGGAAGGCATCCGCCACCAGGCCTCCCTTGTGGTGGCCGGCGGCTTCCGCAGCAGCGGCGACGTGATCAAGGCGATCGCCCTCGGCGCTGACGCAGTATATATTGGCACCGCCGCTTTCGTGGCCATCGGCTGCACGCTCTGCCAGAAGTGCTACACGGGCAAGTGCGCCTGGGGCATTACCTCTAACCGTCCCGAAGTCGTCAAGCGGCTCAACCCCGACCACGCCGCCGAACGCCTGGAGAACCTGCTCCGGGCCTGGAGCCGGGAGATCAAGGAGATGCTGGGCGGCATGGGCATCAACTCGGTTGAGTCGCTGCGCGGCAATCGCCTGCATCTGCGTGCCGTCGGGCTGGAGCAGTGGGAAATGGATGCACTCGGCGTAAAGGGGGCAGGTCTGTAATGGCACCGTGGAGTTATGCAACGCCCGGCGCTTACGCCATGGCCGGCCCGACCAACCCGGTGCGCATGGAACAGGGCCGCGGCATCGTGGACGCCAGCGGCATCTATTACCGGCAACTGAACGAACAGCTTCGCCAGTTGGTCAAGCACGGCATTCGCGAGATTGAGATCATCAACTGCTATGGGCAGCGTTACCTGGGCACGTCGATTCCCGGCGACTACCAGCTGAAAGTCTACGGCACGCCCGGCAACGACCTTGGCTTTGCCATGGACGGCCCGACGATCGAAGTCTTCGGCAACGCCCAGGACGGCCTGGGCAACACCATGAACGACGGCGAAATCATCGTGCACGGCCACGCCGGCGACGCGCTTGCCATGTCGATGCGGGGCGGCAAGCTCTGGGTTCGGGACAGCGTGGGCTACCGCTGCGGCATCCACATGAAGGAGTACGGCGACAAGGTGCCCCAGGTGGTCATCGGCGGCACCTGCCAGGACTTCTTCGGCGAGTATATGTCGGGCGGCACGGTGATCCTGCTGGGCCTGGGTCTGGCTGAAGGCGAGAAGTACAAGGCGGACTTCATTGGCACGGGCATGCACGGCGGCCGGATTTTCGTGCGGGGCCATGTGGACCCGGCCCAGGTGGGCAAGGAAGTCGGCCTGACCGAGCCGGAGCCCGAGGAACAGGAGCAGATCGGCGCCGCCGTCCGGCGCTATGCCGAGCTGTTCGGCGGGGACGCCGCTGAGATTCTGAAGCGCCCCTTCGTGAAGCTGTATCCCAAGTCCCTGCGGCCCTACGGGCGGCTGTACGCCTACTAGGCGTTTGCGTGCGTATCGGCTCCCGTCAGCTCAGGATGAGCATCAAGACGCCAGAAGCGGCAGGCCTGCCGCTTCTGGCGTTGTCTGGTACGCAGGGGTGGGATCGAGCCATCGAACCCCTTCCCGAAGGCGATATGGCTCGGGGTGGCGCAAGCCTGCCCTCATCACGGTCCCGTCATGGCCAGGTACCTCATCATTGATGCCATACCACGGCTCGGACATGGACCCATCCTGGGCATTTGCAGATGTTTCATGCCTATACCAAATGCCATGACGAAGATAGACCGAAGCCATGACGAGGGCGTGACGCCATAATGCCGGAGACAGGATGAACCCGTGACAAAGGCATACCGCTCCCACGACGGAGCATGACGGCGCCATGCGTGCGCCAGGGCGGAACCATACGGATGAAGCTCAAAGACCGCGAGGCCCGGGTGGGTTGGGGGCCGCATACAACCCTACTGCTCGGCTTCCAGGCTCTCGTCCTCCTCGTCGTTCTCCGGTTCGGCTGTCCCGGAGTCGGCGTCCCGCTTGGTTAACAGGTCGCTCTACGCCCTTGTGCAGGCAAAACTCCACTTTCAGAACACCCTCATCCAGTACCAGGGCCACTGGAATCTCCAGACACATGCCCTGAGGGATCCGAATGTTCTCATCCTTCAGGGCCGGCCCGACATTGAGAGACGGCCGATTATACGGAGGTCACGAAGGTTTTGTTCGAAACTATCCAGCTATTTGGTGGATAGGCTTCCTACACAAAAGAAGGATGCGTTGGCGCACAACACAAAACGGACGAGGCTCGCATCATTGTTGTGCGAGCCTCGTCCGTTCTTCCTCAAGCCTTCAAAACTAGTCAGTGTAAGAATGAGCTCTGCGGTCGCACTTGAGTTGACACTTCTCCATGAACTCAATCAAGGAGAAGCGATCGACCTAGAGTAGTCCCGGCGTATGTTACCGGAACGTGACTCCAGAAAGGAGGTGATCCAGCCGCACCTTCCGATACGGCTACCTTGTTACGACTTCACCCCAGTCACCGGCCCCACCTTCGGCGGCTGCCTCTCTTTCGAGTTAGCTCACCGACTTCGGGTGTTACCAGCTCCCATGGTGTGACGGGCGGTGTGTACAAGGCCCGGGAACGTATTCACCGCGGCGTGCTGATCCGCGATTACTAGCAACTCCGGCTTCACGCAGGCG